>OJBM01000093.1_pt1 | contig 50913 bp, 40 predicted proteins | sample 1591061 | NCBI WGS metagenome assembly OJBM01 (sample SAMN05416872, study PRJEB24817) | seawater metagenome | isolation source: Sea water | place: Canada:Atlantic | collected 2013-11
CCTCTATACATACTGTCTTTAAATTGCGCGCAGTATACCACTTAACCTTTAAAAGAGCAGATACCGATTTAAGCGCCTAGGGTATACAGCGCATCTATTTCCATTATGGCATCTGTACACAAGGTAATAATCCCGAGTAAAATACTCGGACTCTTATTTAAGGCTCCAAACATGTCTGATTTCTGGGCAGCTATTGCCAATACCCATGTACCTTCCCCTGTTTCTTTAAATGACAATGACACTGTTCTTTGCCCAATTGTGGATCAAGCGGTGCTATCTGTTAGCGGGGCAGACAGCGCTAAATTCATGCAAGGCCAGTTCACATGTAATATTTCGAATATCAACCAAAACACCTTTCGTTCAGGGGCCTGCTGTAATCCCAAAGGGCGCATGATCAGTAGCTTTAATTTGGCCCAGAAAGGTGACAACGAATATTTATTGTGCCTGAACGAAACCCTAAGTGAGTCTACTCAGGGGCATTTAAAGAAGTACATGGTGTTTTTTAAAAGCAGCATGACAACCAAACCGATGATTTTGGCCGGCCTTAAAGGCCCCCATGCTCAAGCTGTAATAGAACAAGTATTTTCACAATGCCCTACCGAAGACTTTGGCCAAATAAACCATGCTTCTGGCATCATCATTAAGCTGCCATTTAATGCAGGCTTTGAATTATGGCTGTACCCAGAACAAGCTAATACCCTAATTGAAGAGCTTCTCAACAATAGTAAGTGCATACTATCCAACGATTTGGCCTGGCCATTAAATCGAATTCAACATGGCTTAGCCCAGCTTACCCAAACCAGCATCGAAAGCTTCATTCCGCAAATGCTTAACCTTGGTCAAACTGGTGCCATTAGCTTCAATAAAGGCTGTTATACCGGCCAAGAAATTGTGGCGCGCATGCAGTATTTAGGCAAACTGAAACGCCACATGTACCGCGCTATTGTGCAAAGCACAGATACTATTGAACTTGGCACCCCCATTTATAGCCAGAACCAAGAAACATCCGTGGCCGAAGTGGTGAATGTTGCCATGACGGACACCCATAGTGAATTTCTCATGGTGTTAGATGCCAAATACACTCAAGCGCCACTATTTCTTGGACAAAACTCAGGCTTACCCATTGAGCTGCTATCCTTACCTTATGAAATAGTCCCAGAAGAGAAGCCTACAGAAGGTTAACCTGCCCCCTGCTGCTCTCTCTTTTGTCAAATAGCTTAGATAAGCTTAACAAGGAGTGAGCATGGCCAACTTGCTTGAAACCGTTGCTAACGACTTAATTAACCAAATTAAACAAGATTCTTTGGTGTTGCCCAGCCTGCCTGAGGTGTGTTTACGGGTGCGCGATGTGGCCGAAGATATAGATGCCACGATTCCCCAATTGGCTACCTTAATCAGCCAAGACACAGGCCTATCAGCCCGCATTATTAAAGTATCCAATAGCTCAATCATGCGTACCTCGTCAGAAGTGACCGACCTAACCACTGCCATTAGTCGTTTAGGCATGAACTTCACTGCCAATTTAGCCATGGGCTTAGCCATGGAGCAGATGTTTCAGGCCACCAGCGACGTGGTGGATAAACGCATGCGCAAAATCTGGAGCCAAAGCACCGAAACCGCTTCTATTTGCCATGTGTTAGCCAGCCATTACACCCAGCTATTGCCTGATCAAGCCATGTTAGCCGGGCTCATACACAAAATTGGCGCCCTACCGGTTTTAGCGTATGCCGAGGATAACCGCACCCTACTCAACGATGGCTTTATGCTTGATAAGCTCATCGAAAAACTTCACCCCATTATTGGCGGACATATTATGAAGGCGTGGAATTTTCCCGCCGCCATTCAAAAAGTACCCTTACAGTATTTAAAGTTTGACCGTGACGTGCCCGCAGTGGATTACGTAGACATCGTCACTGTGGCGGTATTGCAAGGCCACGCCAACACCGACCACCCCTTAGCTAAGTTAGATTACGGCCAAGTAACGGCTTTTCAGCGAGTAGGCATGTCTCCCGAAATGGACATCAGTGAAGCGGTAGACCTAGACAGCAGTGAAATTACTGGGCTATTTGACTGACCTTTAATTTGCCCCGCTTATCTCATTATTTAATTCCCGCCACAAGTAATCTTCTTGGCTTCAATGTAATCTGCCTTTTACGTTACTCACTAAGCGCTTGATATTAAAAGCCTATTTTAAATTCGGACACCTAACCATTTAGGCCCAATACAGTAAAACCCGTGTATACACTCAAGTGCCATTAAGGCCATCTTAAAGTGGTGTCCAAATAGACCCAGTTAGCGCCGTAAACATCAGTCCGTTAACCCCCCTTAAACCCCACTGTTTGTTGTTATTCATGAGGAAAATGGTGTAGATTTAATCAACCTTTTTGCTGATAACTTTGATCTTTAGTACCCAGTTAGAAAAAGAAAGACTCGTTACGCTAGCCAATAAAAATGGTCACGACCTTCTGGTCGAACCACCTAATAATAAAAATGAATAAGGTGAAATATAATGACGTTAAGCGAGATCGCGAAGAATAAAGCCCCCATAGAGATGCTGTACCATTGGGAAAAAACTTCTCCAAATAAAATTTATTTGCGCCAGCCCATTAATGACCAATGGCAAGAGCATACTTGGCATGACGTGGGGCAACAGGTACGTAAGCTCACCCAAGGGCTGTTTGATTTAGGTTTTAAGAAAGGCGACAAAATTGCCATTATTTCTAAAAACTGTGCCCAATGGATCATGACCGATCTTGCTTTACAGTTAGGGGGCTTTATTAGTGTGCCCCTTTATTTCGATCAAACCCCTGAATCTTTCAAATACATATTAGAACACTCTGATGCCAAGGCCCTGTTTGTGGGGAAACTGGATGCCCCTATTTGGAATCGATTAAAAGACAATGTGCCAGAAGGCATGAGTAAAATTGGCTTTTCTTTCCATGGCAGCGATGGCGACTGTGATCGTACCGCGCAAATGGATCACGACTGGATGACCATCGTTAACGCCAGTCAACCCTTCAGCAAAAGCCCTATTCCTGATGATCTTGACCCTTGGACCATCGTTTACACCTCAGGCACCACAGGCCACCCTAAAGGGGCCGTTCACTGTTACCGCGCTCCAAGGTTTGTGGGTTGTCGCACCATAGAGATTTTTAAAACCAGCCCTGAAGATAAAGGCTTGTCGTTTTTACCTTTGGCCCACGTGGCGGAAAGACTGCTAGTGGCCACCAACAGTTTGTATGCCGGAATGGAAATCAGCTTTGTGCAATCGCAAGATACTTTTCAACGGGATCTTTGCTCGGTTCAGCCCACCATATTTTTCTCAGTACCGCGTTTATGGAAAAAATTCCAAGGGGGAGTTTTAGAAAAACTGCCCCAAAGCAAACTCGATACCTTACTAAAAATTCCTGTTATCAAAGGGCTTGTGGCTAAGAAATTACGCAAAGCCCTTGGCTTGGGCAATGCACGTATGGTGGTTTCAGGTGCGGCGCCACTATCAGGTGCCTTATTGAGTTGGTATAAAAAACTTGGCATTGAAATACTAGAAGGCTATGGGGTCACCGAGAACTTCGCATACGGCTTTATTGGACGTGTGGGTGAAAGTAAACAAGGTACTGTCGGCACAGCCATGCCAGGATGTGGCTATAGGTTAACGGATAGCGGTGAAGTATTATTCAAAAGCCCAACACTGATGCTTCATTACTATAAAGATGAAGAAAAAACCAAAGAAGCCATCGACAGTGAAGGTTACTTACACACAGGTGATTTAGGAGAAGAAGATGAACAAGGCTTCTTAAAAATCGCAGGTCGCATTAAAGAAACCTTTAAAACTGAAAAAGGTGAATTTGTAGCCCCTGCCCCTATTGAAGAAAAACTGGCCGCCTTTAAAGATTTTGAACAAATTTGTTTAGGGGGTTTAGGTTTAAAGCAACCGGTTGTGGTGGCGACACTTTCTGATATAGCCCAAAACAAACCTCGCCATCATTTAGAAAACAAAATTACCGAGCACATTAAGTTAATTAACATTAACCTTTTGAATCATGAAAAAATTGCTGGGGTTATCGTCTCCAACGAAGACTGGCAACCAGACACAGGCCTAGTTACTCCCACCTTAAAGGTAAAACGCAACATGATTGAAAAACGTTATGCCAAGTTAATGGAAGAAGCAGTGGAAAGTGACATTAAAGTGTTATGGGAAGCCAATAGTAATTAATAACAAGGTAAAACCCAAAAGCACTTCAGAGCTCTGAAGTGCTTTTTTTATACCTGTAACATTCAAGAACCAATATTAAAAGGCGGTATTCATCTCTATATAGAATTTCAACTTTTTTCAATCAATACACATTAGCGGCGTCCCGATCGACGAATGGCCGAGGCGGTAAAGCTTTTACGTTTCATTTGTTTGCCAAAATTAAATGGGTCTTTCTCTTCGTTATTCAGTTCAACCAAATAGCGCCCCGAAAACAAGTCATAAGTGGTGGTGGACACATACCAAGGTGTATTGGCATTCACAAACTGCAAAGCATGACCTTCAGAGGCCCGCCATAATTCACCACGATTATCATAGTGGTCGGCAATGGCAATTTGCCAGCTGTCTTCATCAACATAAAATGTACGCTTACCATAAATATGACGCTCACCTTCCTTCAAAGTGGCCTCTACTTTCCATACACGGTGTAATTCGTAACGGGTTAAATCTTGATTAATATGACCTGCCTGAACAATGTCATCGTACTCGGTTTTTGGATTGGCTAACTTATAAGAGTTATAAGGAATATATATTTCCTGCTTGCCTAGGAGCTTCCAGTTGTACTTATCAGGTGCGCCGTTATACATATCCACTTGGTCGGAGGTACGCAAACCATCGCTTGCTGAACTGGGGGCATCGTAAGCCACCTGAGGAGCACGGCGTACTCGGCGTTGTCCTGCATTATAGCTCCACGCCATTCTTGGCTGATTCACTTGGTCAATGGTTTCATGTACCAGCAAAACATTACCGGTTAAACGAGCAGGTGATTTAATGGCTTGGGTGAAATAAAATAAAATATTATCATCGTCTTTTTCACTAAACCCTCCGTTTAAATATTGCGGGGCCGTTAATTGGCTACGCACCCTTACTGGTGTATAGCTGCCATCACGTTGCACCGGCAATTGTGCTGAGTTTCGCTCGATTGAGCCCCCCCGATAGCGGCTCACATGATTCCAAATCACTTCTAAGCCCGATTTAGGAATCGCAAAAGGAATGGATTCATCAAAATTAATAATGCCATTACCCCCATCTAACAATTCTGAGGTCAGTGCATTACGCTGTGCTTTATCAATAATAGCCTGAGGGTAACGGCTCGTACGATGAGTTTGATACACGGGCATTTTGTAAGTGGTTGGGTATTTTTTAAAGAGTGCCTTTTGCCCATCTGTTAATTGGCTTTCATATTTTGATAAATTTTCATGGGTAATTACAAACAAAGGTGTTTCTTTGGCATAAATATCTGCCAATGGATCTGCTTCAATATTTTCTGGTAACCCCCCCATATATTTAGGGATGGTGCCACTTAAATTGGCAGCTTTTTCCGCCCCCATCACCGTAAGGTTATCCCCTAATTGATTGGCAACTTGAATAGACACCTTTGCCAATGCTTCGCCACTGCCTAAAAGCAACAACAAAACAGAGGTTGAGAGCGATTTATAATGCATCATAAATTCCTTTGTTTTTACTAAGAGAAAAATCGTTATTATTTTTAATGGTTATTGAAAAAGGCCAGCATGGCTGGCCTATTAATAGGTAACGTTTTAGCTAAAAATGATCTAAAACTAAATTAAAACTGAACCCCTACACTAATAGACGCAAAATCGTGATCTGTTACCGTACTATAATCTCCACCCATAAATTGGTTGTAAGAAACGGTGGCGTTGTACATTTCACGATAATTGGCCTCTAAACTTAAACCCAAAGATTGCTGGCCTTCTTTAAAAGCACCGCTTGAATTGGGAGCGTACCCTTCAACATCATGACTCCAAGACAATACCGGTGTTAAATTCACACCGGCAAAAGCATCTGTGTAGTCGGCCATTAAACGGGCACGATAACCCCAAGAGCGGGTTGTGACAAAACCATCGTCAAGAGTATCGGCAGGTGAGCCAAAGATATCGGAGCGACCATATTTAATGGCGTCATCGCCTTCGTCAAAACTGTGCACATAACTCATGCCCACTTCACCAACAAATGTTACGCGGTTAGCACCGGCCACTTGATCGAAAAATTGAATGGCTGTTAATTGTACTTGTGACACATCAAATAAACGGTAACCGTCTACTTCACTGCCACCGTCAACTGCGGCTAATTCTAAATCTAAGTTATTGTTGTTTTCGGTGGCAGCTAATTGTGCGGCTTGGGCAGCTGCCGTTTCAGCGTCATTAGTGGCTGCAGCAAGTTGATTCGCGGCAACTACATCATCCGCTAAATTAGCCCCTAATAACGCAGTAATCATTTGTGGGCCGTTAATTTGTACCGGTACATCCTTCTTGTAGCTTACTTCACCCGATAGGGCTACGGACCCCACTGTGCTTGAGAAACTTAAACCCGTTACTTGAATGTCTTCTTTATACGTAACGTAGTATCCAGAATCATCGACCACCGCAGCACTGATTGCATCGGCACCATTTGCTGTAACAAATGCACCTACCGTAGCGTTAGCTTGGGCTTCTATGCCAGCTAGTTGAGTGGCATAAGCGGGATGCCCTTCTTCAATTCCATTCTCTGCTAAGGTTGCAATTCCAGCGGCGGTAACTCCTGCAATATATTGAGCAGACAAATTACTTAAGACAGCTGCATTGCTAACATCATTCTTAACAAAATTAATACTCGGCACACGACTGTGAATGTTCATGGTGTATAAGCCAAATTCAGTATCCCCTAACGCTTCAGATGTAAATCGAAATGCCATACCGTATTGCCCTTCATCGCTGGCATCACGTTTGCCATCCACATCACGCTCAATACTGGTCACACCATCTTGAATCGAAATGTTATTACAGCCCTCAGAGGCGTAATCATTACTAGAGAAAAAAGTGCCGCAACCAGGAATGACATGTTCTTGAAACTCTAACTGGTAAAACGTTTCCAAACTTAAGTTTTCTGTTAAGCCTAAATTGGTATACGCCATGTTCACTGGCAACAAGACTTCTTTCACTTCAGCGCCAGGGCGCCGATACGCATTCACATCAATGGGGTTTATGGAGTTAACGCCCCCTGTAATAAACGTACTCTCCCCCCAACTCACCACTTGCTTACCTAAACGAACATCCAAGGGCATATCTAAAATATCAAATTCACCATATACATAGGCATCCATTAATTCGGCACCTGAAGCTTTTGATAAATCATTAAATTCAGAATCATCCAGCTTTTCACCGTTGTTGTAACTCAGTGCGGTACCACTTTGGCCACCCACATCAGTGGTGGGACCGTGCCCGTAATCGACGCTGTTGTTTTCTAAGGCGGAGTCGTACCAGTATTTACCGCGTACAAACCCACCAAAATTCTGGTAACTAAATTGTAAATCGTGGCTGCCTTTAAAAATTTGAGAAAAAGCATCGCCACTGGCGTAATTTCTATTGCCATCGTCACTGTTACTGGCATCACCATCTGTGTTCGTCAGCAATGATTCATCGGCACCTTGCACCCGCCAACTAGAACCTAATGAAAGTTGTGACCCAAAAGAGCCTTCAATTTCGCCAATATTAAATTCAACCCCCTGAGCTTGAGCCGCCATTAACAAAGGAATCGCCACGGCTAAATATTTCTTGCGACCAAGTGCCTTACTAACTTTATTAATCATTATTTCCGCCAGTTTTTATTTTATTTTTATTGTTTGTGGTGGCCGGTTTGATTTAGAAAGCGTTGCCAAAAGGAAGGGAGCAAACAGCCACTAAACCGACTGGCTTATCTTAATCAAAGACAATTGGTACCTTCTTGCCCATTTAAGCCAACAAAATAACCAGAAGTACCAGTGATGAATAAATATTGGTCAATGTCCGCCAAAACTCACTGGCATGGTCATTTTTCAGCCAACTCCTGTTTTTATTAGCTTTATAAATCAAAATAAGTGGGAATTTCAGATAATTTATCGGGTTTTATTCACACAATGGGAAACATACGGCTTTAGTGTGTCACCTCCTTCAAGCTTAAGGGGCTATTCAAACCCCACAGATAAAGCAATTTGTTCTTGAAAGTTAGGTATTTTGAAGCTATCTTTACATCGTATAGTTTGATCATCAAATGATCACCTTCACCACGAATAAAAAAGACAGAGGGCTACATGACACATTTTGATGCCATTGTGATCGGCGCAGGTAACGCGGGATTAACCGCGGCCACTACGTTACAACGAGGTGGCGCACGCACTTTGTTACTAGAAAGACATAACATTCCCGGTGGCTGTGCCACTTCTTTTGTACGCGGTGAATTTGAATTTGAAGTGGCGTTGCATCAGCTCAGCGGCATGGGCACAGATGACAAGCCCTTTATCATGCGTAAAATTTTTGCCCAGTTAGGCATCATGGATAAGCTTGAAGTAGTGCACGAGAAAGAACTGTATCGCATCGTTAAACCCGGTAAAGACGGTCACGATATTGATGTAACTTTGCCTGCCAGCTGGACTGGTTTAAAGAACACTCTATGTGACACCTACCCTGAAGAAAGCGACAACATTAAGGGCTTCTTAAAATTATGTGAAACCCTGACACTTGAGTGCTTCATGATGTTGCCTAAAGTACAAAAGGCCAACGATGAAGCCATGCTTAAAGCCTCTTGTCCTAATTATGCAAAATACGGTTTTAGTTCTGCTAAAGCCGTTCTGGATGAATTCTTTGAAAACCAAGAATTAAAATCGGTGATCGCCGCTTACTGGTGCTACATTGGCTTACCACCAAAGGACATTCAATTTCCTGATTTAGCCATGATGCTATACGCCTATGCGGCATTTAAACCTTGCCATATTAAAGGGGGCTCACAAGCGATTTCTAGTGCCTTATTAGAATCTTTTATGGAAGCTGGCGGTGAAATTCGTTTTAACTGTGGTGCCGAAAAAATTCTTACCGAAAACGACAAAGTGGTGGGCGTGCGCACCGAAACCGGTGAAGAATTTAGTTGTGAAAGTGTTATCTCCAACACCAGCCCCATTCATACTTTCAATGAACTACTGGATACTGAAAAAACACCCCAGCAAGCTTCACAAGATATGAAGTCCCGCCGCTTAGGCACCTCGGCTTTTGTTTTATACTTAGGGCTTGATTGCAGCCCCTCTGATATAGGCGTCACCGCGGCATCTAACTTCGTCATCGACAGTATTGACGAAGAAAAAGCCTATGAAACCATGCAGGGCATTATTGACCCTACCCATACTATGCTCACCTGTTATAACTACGACGACCCAAGTTTTGCACCACCGGGCAAGTCGGCATTGTCTGTTTTGTGTTTACAATACGGCGCCCCTTGGGAAGATATCCCTGCTGAGGATTACGCAAAAACCAAATATGAATTTGCCGAAAAACTAATAGATCACGTTGAACGTGTCTTCCCGAATATTCGTAAAAATATTGAAGAAGTGGAAGTGGCCACACCATTAACCATGATGCGTTACCTAAATACTCCAGGTGGCGCCATTTATGGCTTTAACCAAAATATGCAAGACGGTGTGTTATTCCGTGACCGTATTGATGCCATTCAGGGTCTATACATGGCCGGTTGTTGGAATGGCATGGGGGGCTTTCAGCCAACCTATATGATTGGCGAAAGCACAGGGCGCGCCGTTATTAAAAAATTAAAAAAAGCAGCACAACTAAAAAAAGAGGCCACTGCCAATGCCTAATTCAGCCGAAAACGCCACCAAAAGTAACGTCTTACATGCCGTAAACGGTTATCAAGATGTGATTGATAGCAAACAAATTCTTGAAAAAAGTGGCACCGACTTTACAGAAAATAAATGGGCAGTGGCCAACACCATCGCCAAGCTTCATCCTAAGCGCTTGCAGTTAAAAGTAGTAGAGATCATTCAAGATACGCCTACCACTAAGACCTTGCGTTTTGAATCTACCTCGCAATCGTTGCCACCCTTTCAAGCTGGGCAATATATAAACCTGTTTGTGAATATTAAAGGGGTTGAAACTGCGCGACCTTACGCTATTTCATCTGCGCCACAAACCCGCGGTCATTACGATTTAACCGTTAAGCGTGTAGAACCCGGTTACGTTACCCATTATTTATTGGATGATGTAAAAGTGGGCGATACTTTCACTAGTACTAGCCCCATGGGCAGCTTTTATTACAACCCTTTATTCCACGGCACCGACCTTGTCTTTTTAGCGGGCGGTTCAGGTATTGCCCCGGCATTAAGTATTATCAAAGACATAGCCGCCCGTGACGGTGACTTTAAATTTCATTTAGTCTATGCCTCTAGTTATGAAGATGACGTGATCTTTGATGATCAGATCAAAGAATTGGATGAGAGGTTCGATTTTTTAACCGTCAGTAAAGTAATTTCTCGCCCCACTGAAAACTACAAAGGCTTAACAGGTCACTTGAATGCTAAGTTTTTAACTCAGTTACTGGGCCCTATGAAAGACAAGATGTATTACATATGTGGCCCTACTAGTTTTCATAATTTCTGTGAAGATCAATTGGCTTCATTAAATGTGAAGTCTCGGCGTGTGCGCATTGAGTGCAATGGCCCACCAAAGAATCCAGAAAATCTACAAGGTTGGCCTGCGGGCTTAATCGCCACCGATGAAGTGACTGTTACCATTAAAGGAAAAGGCAGCTTTAAAGCCCGTGTAGATGAGCCATTACTGAACAGTATGGAGCGTAACGGTTACACCACTGAAAATGCTTGCCGCTCTGGTGAATGCAGCTTATGCCGCGTTAAAGTGACCAAGGGTTCTGTACTTAATCCACCAGAAGCGCACCTACGTGAAACAGACGAGCGATATGGTTGGACACACTCTTGTGTGGCCTTCCCTGTTGAAGACATTGAAATCATTGTTTAACGATTGTGCTTAATTAAAAATACGCGGCACTTAAAATTTTGATTTTAAGTGCCGCGTATTTTTTGCATTCTACATAAAAGGTATCGCCTAAAAAATCGCGCTGATTAAAAATAAATAACAATAAAAATAAAGGATCAACCATGAGCCAAGCAGACGTTATTAGCACCACACAAATTATTAAGAAAGTCCCCACACTTATTTCTCACCTTCCTCATATGCTACGAGGCATTCGCATCACCAATAACACCAACAAGAAAAAGGTGGTGGGGTTAGGATTATGCTTTGAAAAAGCGGTCAAAAAGAACCCACAAGGGTTAGCGATACTCTATCAAGATAGAGCCATTGACTATCAAACGCTCAATGAATGGAGCAATCAAATAGCCCATTACTTAATCAGTAAAGGCATGAAAAAAGGCGATTGCGTGGCGGTGTTAATTGAAAATCGCCCTGAGCTATTGGCCACCGCGTTTGCCTGTGCAAAAATTGGCGTAGTCAGTGCCATGCTTAACACCTCTCAAAAGGGTAAAGTGCTTACCCACAGTATTAATCTGGTAAACCCAAAATTTATCTTCGCTGGTGAAGAGTGTCTTGATGCTTACCAAGATATTCGCTCTCACACTAATATAGAAGATAGTAACCACTTATATTTGGCCGACCTTGATACTCTAAATAGCGCTTATGCAGCCCCAAAAAACTGGTTAAATTTATCAGCAGAAATTGCTTCTCACTCAAAAGACAATCCCAAGCAAACTCACAATATTTTCAGTGAAGATCCATGTTTCTACCTTTATACCTCAGGCACGACCGGTTTGCCCAAAGCGGTAGTGTTTAATCACGGGCGCTTTATGAAAGTATATGGCTCGTTCGGAGTCACCGCGGTTCGGCTTAAAAAAAATGACCGCATGTATGTGCCTCTGCCTTTTTACCATGCCACAGCCTTGGGGGTATGTTTAAGTTCGGTGATCGCTGGCAGTGCCACACTGATTTTAAGCCGTAAATTCAGCGCCAGCCAGTTTTGGAAAGACATTAAAAAACACGGTGCCACCTCTTTTGGTTACGTGGGTGAATTATGTCGCTACTTGGTCGAGCAACCTATTGAAAGCAACGAACATGATCACAAGGTGCGCATTATTGTCGGCAATGGATTACGCCCTTCTATTTGGAAAAAATTCAAAGGCCGCTTTGGCATAGAAACCGTCATGGAGTTTTACGGTTCCAGTGAAGGCAATATCGGCTTTACCAACCTTTTAAACTTTGACCAAACAGTAGGCATGAGCCCTTTTCCCTATGCCATAGTTAAGTACGACAAAGACAAGGATGCCCCTTATAAAGACAAAAACGGCAAACTTGTAAAAGTGGCCAAGGGAGAAATTGGTTTACTCATAGGCCACATTACCGATAAAAATCCCTTCCATGGCTACACGGACCCAGCCAAAACGCAATCTACCATCATGGAAAACGTATTTGATAAAGGCGATAGGTGGTTTAACACCGGCGACATCATGCGCAACATGGGTTTTCGCCATGCACAGTTTATAGACCGTACCGGCGACACGTTTAGGTGGAAAGGAGAAAATGTTTCCACCACAGAGGTTGAGATGCTTTTAGAAGAAGTAGATCAAGTACGTGAGGCCATTGTTTATGGTGTTGAAATTCCCAATACTAATGGCCGTGCGGGCATGGCTTCGCTTGGCTTAAATGTTCCCCTTGAAGAGTTTGACTTTAAAGCACTGTTAACCCAGCTAAAGCGTAATATGCCAGACTATTCCATTCCGGTTTTTCTAAGTATCAATAAACAGGTGGAGTTAACCCAAACCTTTAAGCATCTTAAGACACCACTCAAAGAAAAAGGGTTTGATCTTAAAAAGAATCAAGACCCTATTTACGTGTGGTTACCTAAGAGTGATCAATACGTGCAATTAACCGAAGCATTACAACAAGCTATAGAACAAGGGGATTACCGCTATTAAGTCGTAGCGTCTTTTCTTGCAGACATAAAAAAAACAGAGCCTAGGCTCTGTTTTTTTATATCTCTATTTAACTGTAATGATTAACGCTTACCAGCACGACGCAAAGCTGAAGCGGTAAAGTCTTTACGCTTAACCTTGCTATCAAAGTTAAACGGCTTAGCTTCTTCATTATTAAGCTCAACCAAGTAACGGCCAGAGAACAAATCATAGTTAGTAACAGATACATACCAAGGGGCATTCGCATCTACAAACTGTAGAGCATGACCTTCTGATGCGCGCCATAGCTGACCACGGTTATCATATTGGTCGGCAAGGGCAATCTGCCAGCTATCTTCATCAACGTAGAATGTACGCTTGCCGTATACATGACGCTCGCCATCTTTAAGAGTGGCTTCCACTTTCCATACACGGTGCAATTCATAACGGGTGTAATCTTGATTGATGTGACCTGCTTGAACAATTTCGCTGTACTTAGCATTGGCATCAGACAATTTATATGAATTGTAAGGAATGTACATTTCCTGTTTACCTAACAATTTCCAGTCATACTTGTTAGGGGCACCGTTATACATATCCACTTGATCTGAGGTACGTAAACCTTCACTTGCCTGACTTGGGGCATCGTAGGCTACTTGAGGAGCACGACGTACACGACGTTGGCCGGCATTATAAGCCCAAGCCATACGCGGCTGATTCACTTGGTCAATGGTTTCATGCACAAGCAATACGTTACCCGTTAAACGAGCAGGCGACTTAACCGACTGAGTGAAATAAAACAGAATGTTTTTATCATCTTCAGCGTCATAGCCATCTTTAAGGTATTGCGGTGCGGTTAATTGAGCACGCATTTTAACCGCAGTAAAGTTACCGTTACGTTGCACAGGAATTTGCGCCACATTACGCTCAACCGAACCACCACGATAACGGCTCACGTGATTCCAAATAACCTCTAAACCATTTTTTGGAATGGCAAATGGAATGGTTTCATCAAAATTAATCATGCCGTTACCGCCGGCGGCAAGTTCAGTATTCACCGCATTTTTCTTGGCTTTATCATAAATGTTTTTAGGGAACGATGCAGTTCTATGGGTTTGATAGATTGGCATCTTATAAGTGTCGGGGTACTTGGCAAATAAAGCCAACTGACCATCAGACAACTTATCTTTATATTGATCTAAGTTAGCCGAGGTTATAGTAAACAGCGGTTTTTCATCGGCGTAAATATTTACCAATGGGTCTGCACCAGTTACTTGTTCTAGTCCGCCTAAATAGCTAGGGATAGTGCCGCTGGCGTTGGCTTCTTTTTGAGCGCCGTTGTTGGTTAATTCGGTGCCCAATTTGCTGGCTTCTTGCTGGGACACTTTGGCCCAGGCGGTGGTGCTGGCCATGGCCAACACAAGTGCTGAAGTGGTAAGAGTTTTAATATTCAAAATAATTTCCTTGTTGCGCCATATTCTTTAAAAGAAAGTAAAAATATGACGCCTATTATTGTTATTAGTAATGTTTAATTTTTTACACAGTTTATTTTAAATAATTTTTAGAATTGCATGCCTATGCTCATAGACGCAAAGTCACGGTCATTAACAACGCTGTAATCACCACCCATATATTGAGTGTAAGAGATACTAGCATTATAAGTTTGAAGGTAAGTGGCTTGAACGCTAACACCTAATTTTTGTTGGCCTTCTTGGAAGTTACCACCTGGATTGGAATAACCTTCAACGTCATCACTCCAAGCGATTGTTGGTTTAAGATTTACTCCTGCAAATACATCAGAGTAATCGGCTACTAACCGAGCCCTATAACCCCAAGAACTTTCAGTTGTGAAACCGTCATCAGTAGAGTCGCCTGCTGCTGCACCATATACATCTGAGCGCCCATATTTAATTTCGGTATCGCCCTCATCAAATCCATGAATATAGGTATAACCCACTTCACCCACTAGAGCGATACGGCTTGCACCGGCTACCTGATCAAAGAATTTTATAGCAGTGACTTGAGCTTGTGAAATATCAAATAATCGGAAGGATTCAATATCGATATCAGCTTCTTGAGTAAGTGCTGTTAATTCAGTTGAACTAGTTGGAAGTCCAAGTAACGTACTGATAAAAGAAACACCGTGTATTTGTACAGGCGTATCTTTCGAATGACTGACTTCACCAGACAAAGCTACTGAACCTACGTTTGTCGCGAAACTCATACCGCTAATGATCTGATCTTCAGGGTAGACAACGGCATAACTCGTTTCAGCAGCTGAGCCAATGGCAGCACCTATGGCCATTTGCGCAGCAGTGGCAGCATCAGCACCGCCAGCTAGTGCAGTACCAAATGTTGTATTGAATAGAGCAGCAGTATCTTGAGTATTACCAACAGCCGCCGGTGCACGACTATGAATATTCATGGCATAAAAACCAAATTCAGTATCCCCTAATGCCTCAGATATATAGCGAAAGGCTAAACCAAATTGACCTTCATCAGATGTTTTTTCTACTCCTTCATCTGATCGCGCTACTGAAGTGAGACCTCCGGCCACACTTACCGTATTACAACCTGGGGCAAGCGTATCACTGGTAGAGAAGTAAGTACCACAACCAGGAACTACACTTTCTTGAAATTCTAATTGGTAAAAAGTTTCCATGCTTAAATTATCGGTTAACCCAATATTGGCAAACGCCATATTAACCGGTAATAAACCTTCTTTAATTTCAGCACCGGGGCGCACAAAAGCGTTAACGTCTACTGGGTTAATGGAATTGACACCACCTCGAATAAAAGTACTTTCACCCCAACTCACTACTTGCCTACCCAATCGAACATCCAATGGCATATCGCCCACTTCAAATGAGCCGTATACAAATGCATCTAAAATGGTTGCACCTTTAGCTTTGGAAAGATCATCAAAATCAGAGTCATCTAAGGCTGTGGCCGTATCATCATTAAATTGAAGCGGCGCACCATTTACGCCGTTATTCGCAGTGGTCGGCGTATGTCCGTATTCAACTGCATTATTATCTAAGGCTGAATCATACCAATATTTACCACGGACAAAGCCACCGAAATTTTGATAATTAAACTGTAAGTCATGGCTGCCTTTAACTATTTGTGAAAAAGCATCACCATTTTTATAATTTCGATCACCATCATCACTGTTACCTTGAGCGCCAGTTATAACTTCTCCCTGATCTTCAACGCGCCAGCTAGACCCCATGGTAATTTGCGAATCAAAGCTGCCTTCAATTTGTCCCAAATTAAATTCAGCACCCTGTGCCTGAGCCGCCATTAATAATGGAATGGCTAAAGCCAAATATTTTTTACGACCTAGAAACTGATTGGGTTTTTTCGTCATGGTATTCCGCCGTTTTATTTTTATTGTTTTAAACTGGTTTTAAGTTTGATTGATTTTTTTTGTTTTTATAAATGCAACCTAACCTATTGCCGTATTAAATTGACACAAGCAAAAATTGCACACAATAGACATTGTCATAAACCCCTTGGCCATAATCACAATATCACCCCTAGTGAGTAGTCGTGAATGGCCATACAGATCTAGTCAATTATTCTTATGTAATTTTTAGATACAAACGGACAGATTTCTAAATTTTATGTAATTCATAGACACGTAAAGTTACACAAAGTTACATATTGAAAGTGAGATGTGATGCACTACACTTTATGTAGTCATGCCAATTACAGGGAGTATAAAATGGCAAATAAAGACGAACGTCTCATTAACCGTGGTCCCCGTGAAGACGATGAAGAAGAAACCAAGCCAGAACCTTTTTATAAAAGCAGCACTTTTATATTAGTACTAAAAATCAGTTTATATTTTGGCGTAATCAGTGCACTTCTTACTGGCATGATTTTAACCAATTTACGTTTGGGCACATTAGAAGAACGCATTGCCACCACTCTTTCCACGTTTAAAACCCTCACTGAACAACAAGAAATTGTGGTCACCAATTTAAAGCAACTTACCGACTCCCATAAATTGTTGGAAAAACAAGTATCTACTTTAGATTTAGAATCTTCCAAAGGTGAGTTAAGTACCGCGCTTAAAATATTGGAAACACAAAGTAAAAATATCGATAAGCAATTGGCCGTCACTCGCAATGGCATGGTCAGCCTTGCTAGAATGGTGAAAGGTAGTCGCGTATGGCAAGAGGATTATAAAGGCCAATATAAAAGTTTATTTGACGCCAACAAAGTCCTCAAAGCGGAAATAAAATCCTTACGTGGTGTTCAAGAAACCGATAAACCGGAGTTCCGCTATTTAGAAATGGACTTTTAAAGCAGCTTTACCCCTGCCACACCTTAAAGACTTCACATCACCACTGGCCCCAAATAACTGGGGCTACTTCTTGCCTTAATAATCCCTTAACAGTTTGTTAAACTGCCCCCATGAATAAAAGCGCCATTAAGGTAAATGATTTGAAACTAGGTGACGTAATAATACAAAGGTGGTCAGGGGATAACTTTCGAGCAGTGAATAAATTTTATCGCTCTCAAAAGCATAAAGGCAGCGCCAGTGGCGATGAACAAGTCTTTGTTATTTTTCAAGATGAAGGCGTCATTGCAGCGGTTCGACTCGTCCCCCACGAAGGTTACTACTGGTTACGCAGCCTTTATGTAAAAACAGAGTTAAGAGGGCTGCAACTGGGCAGCCTATTGTTAAAAGCCGTTCATAGCAGCATAAATGTCCCAATCTACTGTTTCCCTTACGATCATTTGTTGGCCTTTTATAAAGCGTCTGGCTATGAAGTGCTAGCAGTAGAAGACACTCCTGAGGCTCTGCAAGACCTATATAAACGCTACAGCCGCAAAGGCACCGCTATTATCAACATGGGCATAAACCTTCCTAAATGAATTTAATTGGAACAATCTAGGTATATCTATAGCTATTAGCTATTCTAAACAGGCAATAGTGGCAAGATTGACCATAGTGACAGCCAACTGTTTTCTTTTGTCATTCACAATATAGAAGTGGGCCGTTAAAATGCGCCCCACAATAATTAGCTGCTTTCCACTATTACCACACTGAGCCTACCATGAGCAAAAAGAACCGTTTAAACACCGTTGCCACTAAGCTTCAAAATCTGCCTGATTTCATCAGCGGTTACGCCATGAGTAAAATTTTTGGCCACACCATTAAATATGCTGGCCATTCTGGGGTTCGTTTTGAAAAATTAACCGAACATGAATGCATCGTTAGCATTCATAATAAAAAGAAAATTCAAAACCACATTGGCGGTGTACACGCCATTGCCATGGCCTTAATTACCGAAACAGCCACCGGTTTTGTATTTGGTATGAGTGTACCTGATGATAAATTACCGCTCATTAAATCAATTAAAATTGACTACGTAAAACGCTCCACAGGTGACATGCGTGCCGTTGCTAAACTAAGCGATGAACAAATTAAGCTCATTCAAAGTCAAGAGCGAGGTGAAATTGTAGTAGAAGTGACTATTACCGATGAGGCGAACGTTGAGCCCATTAAAGCTGAAATGACATGGGCGTGGACATCTAAAAAGCGCTAAGGCGCCAATAAAAAATGTGAATAAAAACCAGCTTGGTTTTTATTCACGAACCACTACAGACTATTTTGCTGAGCCATGTATTCACGGCGCTTAGACTCGCCATTGATATACACTAACCATTGATTTGCCGATTTTCTCGAGCCTTCAAACTCCTTGGCTTGTGTAAATACCTTCTTGGCTTCATGCAAGTCATTTAAGTTAAACAGTATTAGCCCTTTTAGCACCAGTGCATCTTCAACATTGTTAAACTGCTCATCCACAAGGGCGCTGGTGACATTTTTTAACGCTGCCTCCCAGTCTTGTCGTTCGGTATAGATCTGTGCCAATTTATAAAAATCTTTTCCTCGCTGGGTTAAATTCGCCGCTTGGCCCATTACTTTAATGGCTTGATCGTATTCTTTGGCAATCATAAAAGCATCACCTAGTAGTGAAAGGTTCTTACCATTTTCCTCTACTGTTTTAGATTTCATGCCATCAATAATAATTTGCGCCGATTGATAAGGCACATCTAACGCTAACATGGCTTGGGCTAGACTAATCACCTGGCTTTCATTGCTTAATAAAGATTGATCGTAAGCAGTTTGTAAAACCGATAACTCTTTTTCTGGCTTACCCAATTCATTGTACACCGCCGATAGTTGCAACCAATATTGTGATTTAGGGTAAAGCGTTATTAATTCCTTTAAGGTGCGTTCCATAGAAGAAAAGTCTTTATTATTAAAATAGATAGCACGCTCAACCAACAGCCAATTCTCTTTTGGTTTTTTACCCTTATCTTTTACAAGCTTAATGGCTTTTTTAATATCAGGCAGCGCTTGTTTGTAGTGCTTAAGTTGATATTGCATTTGAGCACGCAATACATAAGCTTCGGGACCGGGTTTATCTTTAACTGCAAACCATTTATTAAGTGAGGTTAATGCATTTTGGTATTTTTCCTGAACAAGGTACAACTTAGCTAAACTGTAAAGCGTCGTTTGTTCTATGCTAATGGGTAACTTTTTAGTGCTTAATACTTGATTGTAAGCCTCGATGGCTTGAGGGTAATTCTCCTGATTAAAATGAACATAAGCGGTCATATTCCACGTCATGGCTATTTCATAAGAATTACGGCGAATTTTACCCACCGCGGCCAATACTTCTAATGCCTCATTATATTTCTTGTTATCACTTAGCTCACGAGCACTGTCAAGTTTTTTAAAGATCTTAGCGCGCATAGTTTGCGCACGCCTAACCTTTCTTTTACTCTTTTTAATTTCTTTATCTGCACTATTTGTTTGTTTTACTTGTTCAGCATGGACCTGTGAAATGGACGTAACTATCAACCCAAAAGAGCAGATCATGGAAACAACCAAAGCACTTAATGTAGGTGCTATACATTTTCTATTAAGCATAAATGGTTTCATGATCAGCCTCTCTTCTTGCTGCTTTTATCCAACTCAAAGCGAATGATATTGCGTACACCTGTCACTTGTGTAGCAATACCATCTGAAATTTTTGGTTTATATTTGAATTTCTTGGCAGCATTAATGGCAGCACGATTAAAAATATTCGCAGGCTCTGCTTCAATAACAATGACATCTTGTACTGCGCCTAGTTTATTTACCGTAAACTCAACCACCACATAACCTTCAATGCCTTTTTGAGCAGCTCGCCTAGGGTATTGAGGTGCGACTTTAACAATGGGCAAAAACTCACCATCACCGCTACTGCCTGTTAAACCTGAATCAATCGATAAGTCTGTAGACATATCCAAAGCTCCCATACCCAAATTATTAGTGGCCGTACTTTCCATACTCGGCTTTTTCATTTTAGGCTTAGGAGGCTCCACTTTTGGTACAGGTGGTTTATTGGGTTTTCTATTTTTAGTTTGCACATCATCATCTTGTGTGACGTGCACAAATTCTACCAAACGCCCCGTGTCGTTTTCTTCAATGACCGATCCTCCCGAGGAAATCAGTCCTTGCATCATGAGCGCCACTAAAAACGTCACCGATAACGCGGCCCCCATTGCCATACCCCAACGTGGCATGGCTCCTACAGATAGGCTTGCCATATTTAAGGCTCCTGCGTCGCCAGTGAAACATCATAAATACCCGCCTGACGCGCTGCATCCATGACCGCTACTAGAGTTTTTGTTTTGGCTTCTTCATCAGCTTGCACCACCACAGTTCCTTGAGGATTCTCTGCATGCAAACGCTCAATGTTGGCGCGCACTTGAGTAATTTCTACTTTACGTTTGTTTATCCATACTTCACCGCCTTCACTAATGGCGATTAATATATTGGCCTTAGGTTTGGCTGAAGTGGTGGCCGCATCAGGGCGATTCACTTCAATGCCCGACTCTTTTACAAACGATGCCGTTACGATAAAAAAGATCAGCATGATAAACACTACGTCTAGCATTGGGGTGATATCAATTTCACCTTCTTCCGCTTCAGGCGTCAGGTTTTGAAATCCGCGTCTCATATTGAATGTCCTTTTTTTAATTAACTTTTCTAAAATTAATTTTAATTGTCAGTTTATGATCAGAATTAATGATCGAAAGTTAATTTGTCTTCAAGGTGCGCTTTTTGACGTCGCACAAAGCGTTGAATCATGGAAATGGCAAATACACCAGTTAGCGCACCTACCATGCCCGCCATAGTAGGAATGGTGGCCTTGGAAATACCAGATGCCATGGCACGAGGGCTGCCGTTACCGAAAAAAGCCATCACATCAAATACTTCTATCATGCCGGTGACGGTGCCCAACAAACCAAACAGTGGGCACACCCCTACTAACATTTGTATGGTGCGCGTATTGGCCTCTAAAGCCATTTCTACTTTAGCCACCAAGTCGTAACGTATTTGATGAGCCTGCCAACTTTTGCGCTCTAAGCGGGTTTCCCATTCGTTAACTGCGTTCGCTAGCATGGTTTTATGTGAAAAACTAAAATAAGCCACACGCTCTAAAATAAAAAACCAAAGTAAGAGAATGATGCCTAATATTGCCAGCACCACGTCGCCGCCGCGCTCGGTAAACAAATATACCTGTTCGAAAGCGTCGTTAAACATGAGTTAGGCCGCCTTTGCAAAATGTTGCTGCTCAGCTTTACGGGCCAATATTCCGGTGGCCCGCTCTTGTAGAATTTGAATTAATTCTCGGCTCTTGTTATTCGTCATGGTATGTAAGAATACACAAGGTATGGCCGCCACTAATCCAAGCACTGTGGTGATTAATGCTTGTGAAATACCGCCCGCCATTAACTTAGGGTCACCGGTGCCAAACAAGGCCATGGTTTCAAACACGTCGATCATGCCGGTTACGGTACCTAACAGCCCCAATAAAGGTGCCACTACCGAAATGATTTTTATCCAATTAATACCTCGGCTTAATTTCGGTATCTCAGCCGATATGGCTTCACCTAAATGCAACTCTAAGGTTTCTGTATCGGCATTGGCGTTTTTTTGGTAAACAGCCATGACCCGCCCTAAGCCATTTTTATCACTGGGTGTTTCGTCATTCATTTGCTTTTTAATACGATTCGCTTCGGCTGACAAAATAGTCATACGAATACAAGCCAGCAAAATACCAATTACAGCTAAAGCTAGTATGATGTAGCCCACTACGCCACCTTGAGAAATGCGCTCTGTTAAACCGGCAGACTGCCCCATTATTTGCAGCAACTGACCACGACTAGGGTCTATCCAGAAACCATTTATACCTTCTTCAGAATTTTCCAGTTCTAAAGCTGGACCGTTATAACGAGAGCCTGGTTGTTGATCTAATTCAACGAGCTTTTTCGCTTCAACATCCCAAATTAAGTATTGACCACCCGATACAACATTAAAGCCCCCCACACGAACCACATTCTTTTGAGTGGTTTGGCCGTTTGGCGTAACCACTTGCGCAGAATATTCACTCACGGTGCCGGATAGGGTCATTTCCCTTTGCATTTCAAACCAAAGCTGCTCTAAGTTATCAATAGAAGGCAACTGAGACGATGATCCTGCCACTTTAATTAAATCGGTTAAGAATGCCTCGCGATTAGATACTTGCGAACTGATCACTGACGTTTCAAATAAACCCTTAGTGTCACCGGCCACTTGTTGCAACACACCAAACATTTCTTTTAATGTGCCTAAGCGGTTTGTTAAACGCTCTTGTGCAAGGGAAAGCTGCTCTTCATTTTTAGCAAAAGTCTTTTCTTTTAATTCACTTTCGTTTTCCAATTTTGTACGGGTATCAACGGCGTCACTTAATAATCGCTCTTGATCAAACTTGGCAATATTAAAACGCTTTAAGCGACTCGTTGCTTCGCGATTATCTCTGGCTTGGCCTTGCTTTACCAAAGAAAGCAATTCATCCATATTTAAAGCTGACTCTTGTGCAGCGTGAACTGGATTTAATAAACTAACGGTAATAAAAGAGGCCGCTAGAATCTTAGCTGAGAAGGTTTTAGCCAAGGCTAGTTTAGAGAAATTCATTATTTGATCTCCTTATTGGCCACCGTGGAAACCGCAGTAGGCGCAGCCAGAGGAATTTTAATTAAATCAGGAGCCGTTTGTTCACGTGCGATACGAATGCCTTTAATGACATTACTTTTAAAAATAGGGTCCAGATCTTGCCATTGCCTATCTGTGTTATTCCACACACCTAGCTCTTTTGCATCTAGGGTTTTATAACTCAACGCGATACGGCCAGTACGTAAGAAATCCACTTCACGTACCTGGCCGTTAATATCTAGCTCACCTCGGTACGATTCAATGGTTCGCCCATAATCCAGTTCTATTTGATAGGCTGCCATGACTTTGCGATATTTTTCAGCAACGGTGACATCAGAGCGCCCCATCATGCTTTTAAGATTAGCGACTCGTTCTTGGCGTTCGGATTTTAAAAATGGCACATCGGCCTTCACGAATTGATCAATGGCATCAATCATTCGCAACATTAAAGGGGTAATTTGACGCTCAATAATGGTCACTTGACGAATGCTTTCATCAATTTTATAAAGCTCTTCATCCTGAGCGGTTAACTGTTTGTCTAACTGCTCAATATACACCTGTAAACCATCTACCTGCTTGGTTACGGCACGGTATTCCCTTTGGGCTTGTTGGGTAGTGGCATCTACGTTATCAACTTTTTTCTGCTGAGCTTGGGCCTTATCTATTCGATTAACCCCTTGATTGATAGAATCATCCATATTCGCGGAATTAGCGGTTAACGCATTGGCGCAAAGAATGGCACCGGCTAACAAGTACTTTTTGTTAAATGTATGCAGCATATTTGTCCCCTCAAAATTCAGTTACTTCACTTGAAAGTAAGCAATACAATTACGATTTATGGATTGGCAAGATACGCGGCTTATATGACAAAAAAATTACATGACAGATAGGTTTCAGTTTTTTTTCATTTACATGAAAGGGCTGTGACACGAACATGACAAAGATATTACAAGGGGATTACAGACGTGTGACAAGCTAAACAATTAGCCTTTAAAAATGGCTTAAGCGACGGTTAAATCGCTCAGAATTGGGCTGGAGGTTTACTAAAATTTAATTGCTGCCATACACGCGAGGCCGCTCATAACGCATGAAACCTGATTTTTCTTCCGCTTCAATGGTAGCGGCTTCCTGGCTAAAGTGCTTTGTACGTAATTCATTTAAGCGCTGCTGAAGATCGGCCCCTTGAAAGTTAACCGCTAATTGATCTCGCTGGGCCATATATTGATAGCCATTTTTCCAACGCAGCTCTTTTACTGCATCTTGCTTGGCTAAATCAGCAATGCTGCTTTCGGTATAACCCAGTTGCCGGCGACTTTTTGCCAATGCCTGTTGGCGATCCAGAGGGGGCATATTTTTCAAATCTCGCTGAACACTCTCTAATCTAAAATACATATTGGCCAATAAGCCTTTATTAATTAATAGTGATTGGGGAGTATCAGAAAATTGCTCTTCTATAGTCGTTTGTAAAATATACAAACGTTCACTCATATCAATATCATGACTGTCATTCAATGACTGTAAAGTTTGCTGCACTACTTGCTGCTTATATTCTTGTTGGTTAATTTCTTTGTCCCATAGCTCATGGGCTAAATCTGAAAATATTTCATAACGCTTTGCCCATAACAGGCCATCACGCTCTAACACATCCATATCATTTAAACTTAACCTATTTTCACTAAGCCAAGCATCGTAAATATTTAAATTATGAATTAATGCCAGTATATTGCCTGATTGAACTTGGAAAGCTTGTGTAATGATATATTCGAAAATAGATACGCCATCTTGAGGGTAACGCTCTAGTATAAAGTTTCTCAAATCTTTAAAACTGGCCTGTACGTTTAGCAAATGAATGTCATGCTCGTGTTTTTGTTTTAATTTCTTTACCATTTCATTAATAAATTCAAGATACTCTGGATTCCCTAACCAATTACTCCCAGTAACCTTTATTTTATTAATATTGTGAGATGGCAATGATCCATTATTGTTTTCTGTTTTGGATCCTATCGCTAGATTAAAGTCATCACCAAAAAATGCATTATCATAGGAAAAGTACATAACGCCTGAAACTAATACCGTGATAATTAATAGCGATTTATGATTTATTATTTTTTTTAGATGCATAATGACGCTTTCCTAACTTCCTATTCTTGAGGCCCAATACTTTACACATTACGCTTGAAATTTTATGAGAAAACACCTAAAAGAATGACCCATATAAAATGGGCCATTCAATATTAACTTATCATAATATTTTTTATAAAGCGTTTTGCAAATGTGGCCATAGTAAATCAGCCAAAGTACGCGAACCTTCCTCTGTTGGATGGATATTATCCCACTTAACATGGGCCGCTGGAATATAACCACGAGGGTCAACGAAGGTACAGTTGGCAGTACTATTACTACAGGCTTCGCCTAACCTTTTCGCACCATAAGTTAATGCACCTTCTAAGTTAGCATTACCACGGGGCAACTCGTAATAACCAAGGAAGATTACCTTTTCAACTCCATCGTTATCCATGGTATTAATTAAGTTAACCGTATCCACATAAGTGTCATCCACCAGGTTACGACAGCTACTTGAAATGCTCCAACGCCACCAATGGGTACGACATCCATAAGGGTCCAATAAAATTGCAGGAATTAAAATATCGTTACCACCACCGTCCATTACTACTGTAGCAATATTGGCATCGGTAGATTTAGCATCGCTGTACTGCTGAGTAACAGAAGTAGCAATGGCACCACCGGCTATTTCAGCACCTGACTGAGTATAGTTTCGGAACGTTTGTCCCGCTTCTTCTTCTAAGAAGCGTTGAATGTCTCCTGATAAGTCAAATATAGAATCTCCTACGGTAATCACATCGTTGCGATCGGCATCCTCTACATAGGCATTACCTCCACAGGCAACAAGCAGTGAAAAGGCTGCACCGCTAGCGGCCAATTTCAGCATGCGGAATAAAGATTGATTTAGTTTCATAGTTCCCTCTTTTATTATTTTTCATGAGTGAAGTAACGAAGCCTAATATTAGTAAACAGAGTGTTGGCTAACTGGCGTTCGGGTTAGTAGATACTAGTTCAAGCTTTGGAATATTAAGCGTTCGGAAAACGAACGTTTATCAATATTCGTGCGCATTTGGTTAAAAAGTCTTATTTCGTCCTAGGATTTCAGCGAGTCTTTAGTAGTATTACGCCAACACAGCAACAAAGTGTTAAAAATACGTTACAGGATGTCGTGTATTTAGTAGAAGTATACAAAATAAAAAAATAGAAACGCGAACAAGCGTTCATTTATACAATAACTATAAAAATAACAGGCCCACAGAAACCTTCTAATAAAGCCCACACTTTATTTCTGTTTGGACCAGGGCGAGCACATTCTTATGTTTAGTGATATCTATTTTAGGTTATTGCTTGATGTGATGGATAAAGATCCTAACATTCAGTATACCCCTAGCAGATCGAATAAAGATTCAGAAGATCCAACGGTCACCTCTGTTAAATATTATGGGCAACTCATCAGCAGTGCTTATAAACAAAACCCAGGCTCTAATATCGGCCTTGTATTTGGAAAACACATGTCACCCATAAATGGTTGTGACTTTTCTAGGCTGCTCAGTACTGCCCAACAGGTAGGTCAATGCTTTAATTTACTGGTAAATCAATATCACACCTTAAACTTGAAATTGTTTCCCATACTCCACACGCATAAAGGCAGAGTGAGTATTTCCATAATTTTCCCTTATCAAAACGAAAACAATGAAGACGAAACCCGTTTTTGTAATGAAACATTTTATTCTTACTGCTTAAATTCTCTAAGAGCTCTGATAGATAACAACATCAATCCATTACGGGTGCATTTGAACTTCTCTAAACCCTTGTATGCTGACCAGTTGGAAGCATTGTTTCGCTGTCCCATTGTTTACGATTCGCCTATTTCTATGATTGAGTTTTCAGAGGACATCATGACCCGTGAATTACCCAGCTGGAATAAAAGCCTGCATGAGGTGTATTTAAGTCGAGCACAGGAATCATGGAAGGCCGTGAAACGCCTGCAAAGTTTTCGTTACCGAGCCGTGACCATTTTAATGACCCAAGCACCCAATGGATTCAACGGTCAATATTTAGCCGAGGAAATGAGCATTTCCATTCGCGGGTTACAAAAGCGCTTAAGCGCCGAAGGAAGTTCTTTTTCACATATATGCCAGTTGGCAAGGCGAGAATTAGCAAAGGTGTGTTTGTTTCAATTACAACTTAACTTAGAGGACACAGCATTCACTTTAGGCTTTCAAACTCAGGCGAGTTTTAGGCGTTTTTTTAAGGGGCAATTTTCTATGGGGCCTAAGGAGTATTTAACAAAACACGCGATAATGAATAATACCGAAACCGCTCAAGTCATTTAAATTTTTTTACATAAAAAACGGCACTCTTGAGTGCCGTTTTTAATTTCTACCTTAACTAATAGAAATTAATTAAGGAGCAGTCCCATCGATTTCTTTAGATGCAATGTTTGCGGTTACTGCAACATTGTAAGCTAGGTTGTCGTTAAGAACGGTTGTAGCAGCTTCGATATCCACTGTAAAACCAGAATCGTTCACTTCAACTGCGGTATTACATAACCCATAAACATTAGTAAAAGCATCTTGAGTCGCTGCATATGAAGTCATTGAAGTATTGTCTTTAATATAAACACAATTACGGTAATCACCTAAAAGTAAAATATTAAAAAATTGTCCTTCAGAGCCATCTTTCAAGTGAATACCATCACCCAGTGTTTCAGCTTCGCCAGCATCTAATGAAGCAATCGCTGTTACGTTAGCTACTGTAGGATTAGATTCTTGGTAAGCACTTTCAGCTGCATCACCTTTAGTATCCAATTCAAATGCGTGGTATTTACCGGCACCAGACGCTTGGTTTTGTGTTTGAACTACTAAAGCATACTGAATATTACCCACATAACCTTCATCCCAATCGATAGAGTCATCTTTAATGGAAGTCAATACTAGGTGCTTAAGGTCAGCCGCACCACCCCAAAGCTCAATACCGTCATCCACGTTATTATGAACCTGAATATAGTCTAAGGTGGTACCGTAGCCCACACCCATGAAGCCAATACCATTAAGTTCATCACCACCACTTAATTCATCGCCTGCTTCCGCTACCACCACATACTGTAAAGACCCTGAATTATCTGCATTATCAAAACCTCCAAACGTACCAGAACCTCCTTCACCATCAATATTGCATATGGTCTCTACTGTTGGATCACCACATTTATTATCGTAACCAAAACCCTGTAATACCAACCCACCCCACTCACCAACACCGTTATAAGTGGCTGTAGCTTCACCTGCCATAACAATAGGCTGTGCTTCTGTACCGATGGCGTTAATTTTGGCGCCACGAGTCACCACTAATGAAGATTTCGAAACATTTTGAAACATAGTTCCCGCTTCTACTGTCAAGGTTACATCACGTACCGCGCTATCAGTAGATGTTAGAGAACGATTACCATCACCCACGTTTACACGACCATCTAGACTCCAAACCACATCATTGCTAAGCGTAAGATTTTCTAAAACAGAACCTGTAAGAATACACTTTTCAAATACTTTACCATCCAGTGTGACATCTGCGCTTGCATTAACTATTTGATAAGTGCCTGCACCCGATGGACACTCCGCAGCAGGTGTAATACCCGCCATGCTTGGCGTAAAGGTTACGTTTGAATCAAAGCTTGTAGCCGTAGCGGTAGACACTTCAATAGCAGCTGCCGTAGTTGGGATACTGCCATCGAGTGCAAAGTCCCACCATGCTGTAGCTGCCGCTGGATCCACTGCACCTACATAAGTTGTTTGGTCAAATGTAAAGTTAGGGTTCGCACTGATATTGCCGTTAACTTCACCGCTGCGGCCACTGCCATCAGAGTCACTGCTGCTACTGCTACCACACGCTGCTAGGCCTGCGGCCATGACTGCTACTGCAAGGCTTTTAACTAGAAATTTTTCCATTTTATTTCTCTCTTTTTTAAATAATACAATTTTTATTTACGGGTTTTAGGTTAATCACTTTTTATTACAATTAGATTAAAAAAGGTAAGAAACACCCATTTTAAATTCAATTCCAGGCTTATATTTTTTAGCCATTTTTCCATTCTGTTCATGCTCAATTTCAGCATCAAATAAATTTTTAATTGAAGCTTTGAAATCTAATTCATCCATGATAATTGGCTGTTTAAAATTCACATCTAAAACTGTTCGAGCAAGTTTCATTTCATCACCCAGCAGCGGGTCGGCCGACACCGCATGTAAACTTTCACCGATATGGTTAATTACAAGTGTGTATTCACGGCCTGATTCATATTCATCCAATGAAATTTGCATGTTTGCTAGCAGTTCAGGCTGTCCTTGTAGCTGTCGCTTTTTAATCAAATTTCCTGAGTCACTGTATATTTCAATTTCTGTATCAAAAAATGATGCATTTGCTGAAATACGTACGCTACTTTCTGAAAATTCAAAATCTTTACTAGCAGCAACCTCAACACCTTCGGCAAATGAATCACCATTATTATCAAATGAATAGATAACACTATTACTTGAACCATTTAGCACATCTGCAGTTCGCTCTATAGCGCCATCAAAATCTTTTCTAAAGAGTGCTAAACTGGCACTTTCTGTATCTGAAAAATAATATTCAAATCGTAAATCTAAATTATCAATATTGGCGGAAACTAAATTTTCATTGCCTTTGTAGGTATCACCACTGACCGTATCAATAAATTGGGCTGGAGCGACCTCACGAAAATCAGGGCGATTAATTGATTCGTAATAAGCTAAGCGAATTTTTAAGTCTTCCAGTGGAGTGACAGATATGTTTAAAGAGGGGTATAGGTCATCATCTTTTACAGATGCTTCCACAGTATTACCTGTAATAGGATCCGTAGAAGTTTTAATTTTCATCGTACTATCTTCCAAACGCACCCCAGCTTCAACTTTTAATAAATCAAACCATTCTAGAGATGGCATAAAAAACACAGAACTATTATCCCAACTTCCTATATAGGATGCCTTGAAATCATTTTGAGGAGAAACAGAAAAGTCGCCGCTTGAAATAGAGCCATCATTAATCACACTACTAATATCTTGTTCATTTTCATAGTCATCAGGAATGATATTTTCTTCATTGGTCAATTCATAAATAAAAGTAGAAGAGCTAACATCCCTGTCTCGACTAAGTATACCAACCCCAGCATTTAATCTTATTTGAAATTTATCAGTTTCCAATAATTGAATATCTCCTGCTATTTGAAAATCAGTGGCGTCATCTTCTAACTTCGTAAAACTTCGCTGAGGGCTAGTACTCATATCTATAGTGGTGAGTGCTGTTTCGTCTTGAGCTAGTGGATTAAATATGTCATCAACAGCGATACTATTATCATTAGTCAATGTATATGAGCGGCTATCTGGGGCATCCAATTTGGCCTTAGCAAAAGTAGCCCCCCATTTAAAGTGAGCATCTAATAATTCAGGAGTATCAAAGTCCCCTGTGAACTGCTGCATGAAAAATTCACGTTCTTGCCAAGAATAATTTCGGTTAATAGTAAAGTTTCGATACTCACTTCGAACACCTACTTCTTCAGAAGAATCAATTTGAGTTTGGCGCAGTAACATGGTGTTTGACATAACGCTATAGTTATCGCTAAGTAATGACAACGCTAATGCACCGCTTAAATCGATATCATTTACCACACGGGTTTCAACGTATTCATCTTCTTCAATAGTACTTCCATTACCCAAATTATTATAAGTCGCATTATCTGTTTCGGTTTTTTTCCACTCATTAGAATACCGACCGGTGACTTTATAAGCCAAATCACCAAAACTATATTCACCAATTAAATCACCCACACTTGCTTCAAGACTAAGATCGGGTTTGATGTTGATGTTTTCGGTTTGCCATTGATCGTGATTCAAAAGCGCTACTCCTTCCTCACCTGTCACGGCACCTGCCCCACGAGTATTGGCGTAATTCTCGGCAGCCGAAGATAAATTTCGATCACTTGACCCAAACCCTAATGCTTCCATGCCCGACGTTTTTTGAACCCTGGCGGATTCACCGGTTGTACCGGTTAAATGGCCAGTACTAACAGATAACTTACCTTCAAAACTATCTGGAGCTTCGCGAGAAATAATATCGATGGTAGCGCCAGCTGAATCCGCAGGGCGATGTGGGTTAGCTGTTTTTTCAACATTAATTGAAGATATGATTCCTGACGGAAATAAATCTAACGGCACCACTCGGCGAGTAGGATCAGGACTAGGAAGCGATGCTCCGTTAAATAAAACAGAGGTATAGCGCTCGTTCAAACCTCGCACCACCGCATATTTTCCGCCGGCAATGCTAACACCCGATACGCGCTTTAATGCAGAAGCTGCATTTGAGTCGCCAAAACGAGAAAATTGCTCGGCCCCTATGGCATCTAACACACCACTGGCATCCCGTTGTTGAGCGGTCACCGTAGAAGGAACATAAGACCCCACGGCCAGAACTTCTTCAATTACCCCCTCCCCCGACATGCTTAAATTTAAATTCACATTGGTAGAGACTTGTGAAATAACCCGAAGGCGTTTCACTTCACGGTTGCCGTAATTGGGGTGGGCGATTTTTAATGCGTATTCACCGCGGGGGATTTCCAGTTGGTAAAACCCTTTATTGTCGGTAGTGGTGGTATAGGCTGTGCCCACGACTGAAATAATCGCTGACTCTACACCGCCACCGGTTTCATCAGACTCGAGGTAACCTGAAATTTTACCCAAGGCACTGGCTTCACCTGTGTCTTTTCCTGGAACATACAAAGCCACATCTGCCATGGCTTCACCGGCTATCAATTCCACTTGTACTTCGGCGTTTTGATGGCTGCTTGCATCAAATTCAAACTCTCCAGTTAACTCTCCATACTGGCTTAGCTCCACCTGATGATTTCCGCCTTTTAGCTCGAACGCCACAAAACCATTTTTACCTACTAATTTTTTTTGGCCATCGACTTTTACCGAGATGTCTTTAACCGCTTGACCGTCTTCAGTGACATAAAATACGGCTTCGCCTGCCTGTACAGATGAAAAACTTAATGCGGCAATAGTCGCTGCCAATAAATTGCGTTTCATAAATTCCCCTAATAAATAAGAAATGAAGGCGTATATTTTTTACTCAGGCTTTTAAGCCATACGACTTACTGTTATTCGTTGTTGGCAGGGAAGATACGAAAGCTTTATGACAAGTTTGTTACGTGACAAATTGATTGCAGCTTTGTTGCAATGACATTGCAGAAAAATGACAGTGCTTTATTGCTTAAGCCTTTATTCATGGGGCATTTAGCGCGATATAGAAATAAATAAGTAATTATGAAACTTTTATGACAGTTAATTCAAAGCAGGTAACTATCAGAATCTCAAAGCACTACTATGCAAAATAGGATGAATAAAAAGTACATAAATCAAACAACTAAGAAGGATTTCAATTAAAAGGAGGGGCGTTTAAAGCTTGATATGTTTTTTCTGTTCACTTTAGGGGTTTTAAAAAAATTGAAGAATTCAATTTCTTGGCCTTTTGCAATTTCGATGGCCACTTCAATGGCGATACTGGCATCGGCTGCTGGGTCTTGCCAAACAGAACCATATATCTTGCCCGCTTTAATAGCATCATAGCCGTCGGCAAATAAAGTGGCCGAAGTAATAATAAGATTTTCAAGTCGACCAATAGACTCTAAATATTCCATGGCCCCCACGGCCATATTGTCATCGGCCACGTATAGTCCATCAAAATGATCAATTCTTCTGGCTAGGTGCTTAGCTGCCTGACGGGACTTTTCTCTGCTCCAATAACCTGCGGCCACATCAACTATTTCCATGGTGATATCTGGGTTATTGTGCTTCTGCCTATCCAGTTCATTAGAGAAACCACTGGAGCGCTCTATGGCTGTGGAGTAACCAGGGAATCCTTGAATTTCCACAATCAAGCCTTTGCCATTCAGTGCTTCAATCATCATTTGCGCAGCCAGCTTACCTTCTTCCACATTATTAGGGCCTGTGTAGCCTCTTATAAGATCAAAGCCAGATTCATCTATGGGGGTATTGACAACCAATACCGGAATGCCTGCTTGTTTGGCTTTTAAAAGAGCCGGCAATATTTTCTTACCATGCACCGGCCATACCGCAATCACATCCACCTGTTTTTTAATCAGTGTTTCGATCTGGCTCATTTGTAAGTCTAAGCTGGCCTTTGCATCGTAGTTTATTAAGGTAAAACCTTGTTGTTTAGCCTGCTGCTGAATGATTTTCTCATAGCGTTTTTGATAACCGTCTGTTTGCCAATGGAAACCACAAAAACCGATTACTATGTTTTTAATATTTTTCTTTATCACTTTTGGATGAACGCCACTGCCCTTGGGTTTTGTTAAAGGGCTTACCTTTACAAGGCCCGCGGCTTTCACTTTTTGATGCTTTAAAAAGACTTGATCATTAACGCGGTATTTTTCTAATATTTTTTGGTAATCGCCATTTTCTTTAATTATTGCTAGGCCCTTAATTAACCCGTTGTATTCACGCTCACGAGAGCGATTGGCTGGTGAAAACCCCATATAAAATTCGGTACTGCTAATTAATGAGGGGGTTAATATTTCTAGTTTGTCTTTAAGGCCATAATTATGAATATAAAAGTTAGCCGTCAGTTCATCCATGATGGTTAAGTCTAATTTTTTTTGGTTTAAGCTATTAATGTTTTTTTCATTATTTGAAGCAGACACCTTTTGAAAGTTTTTTGCCTGATCAAACTCTTGCGTATAAGAAAAACCACGCAATACTCCCACATTACGACCACCTATGGACCTCAAACGCCCATTCCAATTAATACGATTATTTTTTCGTTTCACAAAGACTAAGGGGGAAGTTTTATACAATAAGACCTTTAAGGCCCCTAGTTCTTCCAATTCGCTAAAGCTACTGGGAAACATAGCGTCTACCTGCCCCATGATGAGCACCGACTTTGCCCTTGCCCAAGGTAAGCTACCCAGCTTGGCTTCTATGTTCACTGCTGAAAAAGCCGATCGTACAATGTCACTGAGAAAACCTGTGGTCTCTATTTCATTACCGGTATAAGGGGGGATTTTCGTAGTGGCCACCGATACCACATCTTGGGCGACGCTAAAGCTGGCTAAGCACAGGCACAATACTAGCGGTAAACCTAGCTTCAAGGCCTTGCAATTTTTGTGAGTACGCTGGCATGTCATGCAATAAGAATAGATCAAAACCCTTTAATCTCCTTCCTGCTAGCGCTTTTACCTCACATAAATGGAAGCCATTTTGGCCATATTAGGGGTAATAAGTGGCCCGTAGGCACATGAGGCATAGGCATTATCATTTAAAGCCAGTTATTCACGTGGCAAAGCTCGCCAATTGCTCCTTAGGTCATTAAAATAGCCCCCTTTTTAAACCCCGGATACCAACATGTCATCAGTTGATTACGGCTCCGCCGAGCAATACACACCCCAACGGATAGATATGGAAAATCTCACTGATGAGAATAAGTGTGATTTTTGCAGTGCCCAGTGCTGCTCGTACATTACTCAGCAAATAGACACCCCCAGCACCATGCATGAGTTTGATGTTTTGTTATGGCAAATTGCTCACAAAGGTATTCATATCTTTAAAGATGACAATGGCTGGTACCTTTTAAGCATGACCCGCTGTACCCATCTGTTAAGTGATAATCGATGCGGTATTTATGAAACACGGCCCATGATTTGCCGCGAGCACAGCAGCGGTGGCTGTGAGTATGATGTGCCCATAAACGAAGGTTGTGATTTGTATTTTCAAGAATACGATGCGTTTGATGCCTACTGTAGAAAACGTTTTAAAACATGGGATAAACGCCTGGAAAAATTTGAATTGGCCCGTAAAAAATCTGAGCAAAAAGAAGCTGAAAAACAAAATAAAAAATAGTGCCCTTTAAACTTAATGGCTGCTCAACTGGCAGCCACTAAGCCAATTCCCACCACCACCGGCATGAGAATATTCATGGCCACATTTAAAGCCATAAATGGCAATAATGCCTTCACGTCACCGTGATGTTTTATCACTCCAATCCCTGTCCAGATGGCCACAGGCAATAAAATTAGCCCCGCTAATGCCGCAACAGGTACTAGCCTAAATGCCACACTAATAATTAGCACCAAAAATGCCAAGCTTAAAAATAAAGCATACACTTTCGCGCTCTTTTTCGTGCCCAGTAAAATAACTAGGTTTTTTCTGCCCACGGCTTTATCGGCGTTAACATCAGGAAATTGATTAAGCAATAATAAATTGTTCACTAAAAAAAACGGCATAAGAGAGATTAAAAATACCCACCCAGCGTATTCACCATTTAAAATATAATAGCTTCCCATTATCATTAAAGGGCCAAAGCCAAGCCCAGCACTAATAAGTGAAAGCGTTGCATTACGAGTAATAAAAGGCGTGTATAACAACACCAATGCCATACCCATTAAACCAATGGGCAATAACCCCATGCCCACAACCCCTAAAAAATAAACACCAATAACCCCACACATGACGGCGCATAGTCCACCGGCAAACAAAGTGTATTTGGCAAGATCGGGTTCTTTTGGCAAGGTGCCGCTGCCACCACTAAAGGCTGTGGGCTGAGTCGTAAAATCTAGGCCGCTTTTAAAATCAAAATACTCGTTTAAGGCATTCACGCTCATGTGGGCACTTAATGCACCCACTAACAACAATAGGCTATGGAACACATGGAGGTGCTCGACACCATTTATATAAATGCTACAGGCCATGGCCAAAAATATACAAGCGGGGGTGAGAATTAAAAATGGCAATCGTATGGGGCCCAGTAAGTCTTTAATTAAATTCATGTATTTATCCTAAAATAACTATTAATAATAAAAATTAAAGCCAGTGCATCATGATGCACTAATAACACAGCCAAAATAAAGCCCATCACTGATTTCAATCAAGTTATGCTTAATTACTGACTTAGCATTCAGCATGAGCAAACATTCCCCACTATACTTTATCCACAATATCGAAAACCACCCATAGCCAAGGTGACAATTCGAGGATTATTAAAATGAAGACCAACCGTCATTTTTCCCCGTTATCTTTAATACTGTTATGCAGCCTATTTTTTATTTTATCGAATCACCTACAGGCTAACGATGTGGATCAAGCCATAGCGCAACATAAAAATTACGCAGGCTCACAAACCTGTCGCACCTGCCACAGTGAAATATATGACCAATACAGTAAGACTGGCCACCCCTATAAAATTCAAGCAGTTAATGGCCCCGTCACATTTCCTAGCGGCACCTCACCAGGTGTGCCTTACCCACCCAAAGATAAACACTGGGACGACATTCGTTACATGATTGGTGGCTTTGCATGGAAAGCACGCTTCATTGATCAAGAAGGTTACATTCTTACCGGCAAAGAGCATCGCCAATATAATTTAGCTAACCCGGTATTGGGCTTAGAAGCTGGTTGGAGCGGGTACTCGGCAAACACTGCACCGCGCAAGCCCTATACCTGTGGCAGCTGCCATACCACAGCTTGGGTTGCCACCGGAAAAAATGGGCCCCATCAGGATAACCTTCCAGGTATGTATGGGGTTTGGGCAGAACCCGGTGTGACCTGCGAGGCTTGCCATGGGCCTGGGGCTCAACATGTTAAAACCCCTAAGAAAGCCCCGCTTACCACAGAAGAAAATTGCGGCAGTTGCCACCGTCGCGGTGATGTTAAAAAGATTGATGCAAAAGGGGGGCTGATTCGCCACCATGAACAATACGAAGATTTATTGGCTTCTCCTCATAAGCAGTTAAAATGTGGTGCCTGTCACAGCCCTCACCTCAGTGTTAAATACCCCACAGGAGGGTTTAAAGGGGAGTCAAAAACCTGCTTAACTTGCCACACTCAGCGCCTATCCCACATACCCGCCAAGGGGAAATTTAAGTGCATCACTTGCCACATGCCCAGAATGGCAAAATCGGCGGTGTCCATAAAACATGATGTAAAAGGAGGCACGGTACCTGAAGGAGATGTTCGCAGTCACATATTTAGAATTAGCCTCGACCCCCTTTGGCAAATGTTCAGTGACGATGGCAAATACGTGCGTTTAGATGAAGACGGCAAAGCCTTTATTCCAGCTGCTAATGCGTGCCTGACTTGCCACACTAATCAAGATAAATCATGGGCCATTGAACACGCTAAGAGCATGCATCATGACACACCGTAACCTATTGTTGAGCGTGTTGGCCGCAGGCGTTGTGCTGGGCATATTGTCGACACTGGCCGCCGAGCAAGTAGATAAGGTGACCTCTACCGAAAGTTTTTGCGCCAATAGCTGCCATTCCATGAGCCAATACATCGCTCAAGACATTATTTATAAAACGTCCGCCCATCGCCGCAATGCCAGCGGTGTATTGGCCAGTTGCGGTGACTGCCATATTCCCCACGATTTAGTGCCGGCTACTTGGGTACATGTTAAAAGTGGCATAATCGATATGATTTCTGAAATGAGTCACGATTTTTCTAAAGCTGAAAACTGGCAAAACATTAAACCCAGGTTAGCCAAAAAAGTACGCGAAGAAATGCGCAACAACGACAGCCAAGCTTGCCGACATTGCCACCAAATGAATCAGATTGCCGTGTCCAGCGAAGCAGGGCAAAGAGCCCATGCGCAATCATATAAAAATAATAAAACCTGTATTCAATGTCACTTTAACCTTGTGCATGAAGCCACACCGATCCATCAAGGTTTTCAATAATCTATCTTACTCCCTCAAGTTTTTCCAAGTGAAATTCAATTGTTTTAAAATGCTATAAGCACAAGAGCCTTTATTCCATTCGTGCAAGTACATAGGCAGACTATCTTGGCCTTTACCTTGGTCGTGCTGTTTTGATATGCCTTTGAGACAGCGTATTCTTCTAAAAAGGCTTGAGCGATAAAACTGCTACTATTGAAGTAACGATATAAAAGTAATATGGCATCAATACGGGCCAATTGGGGCCTGATGTCCGAGGAATATGTGACAAAGGTATTTGGTCTGCTTTTAAAAGGCTTGTGGTTACTGCTATTGCTTCCCTGCATGGCAGTAGCCATCAGCATCGGCACAGTAGAAGAGCCACCGGGCAACTTCATAGATGAAACAGGCACCCTTACTGGGCTGTCGGTGGACTTTGTGAAAGCCATTCAAAAACGAGTGCACAATTCCTCAAAAATACAGATGCTGCCCCCCGCTCGGCTAATTAAGCACTCGCTGAGTATTCCCAATTTTGTAATTTTTAGCTTATCAAGAAGTCAAGAACGAGAACATAACTACCATTGGATTGCATTGGTAATGCGTAAACCTCTGGTGATGTTTGCAAAGAAGGGGGCCAATATTAATGTTAAAAATTTGCAAGAAGCCAAAACACTGGACCGCATTGGCGTATTGCATTCCAGTGTGTCACACGACTATTTGTTAAAGCAGGGTTTCAATAACATTGAAGCGGTGAATAGCCACAAACAAAATTTGGAAAAGCTCATGTTAGGGCGCATTTCACTCATGTATCACTCCATTCAAGGCGCCGCCAAGTTGTGTAAAGATTTAGGCATTGATTTTAACCAGTTAGAGCCAGTGTTAATCTTGCAGGTGTCTAATTCGTCCATTGCCATGTCAAAAAATTCTGATATTGAAATAGTGAAACAATGGCAGGCCGCAGCTAAAGCCATTAAGGCAGATGGCAGCTTTGAGAAGCTGGCCAAAAAGTGGCAAAACTACACTGAAGAGGTTATCGGTATTCCCTCAGAGATTAAAGATGGCGCCCTAAATTTCTGGCATAGCCAATAACCTAGTTTTTTATGGTGCTGTTATTAAGCGCGTAGGATAAAAATATTTTTTTATTAAGAAAGAAACGTCTTAGCCTTAAATGCTGGCGACAACTTTAGTGATCTATATTTCAAGCCCCATAATACTCTTAAAAACTTTGACCTTTAAATGCTTTAAAAACCCGATAAAAACTGCTGACGTGTTCGTAGCCTAATTTTTGTGAAATCACGTCATTATCACTTTCTAATTTTAACATATCATCTACACGGGATAATTTTAAAACTGCCACAAAGCCGTGAAATTTAACCCCTGACGCTTTAGTTGATTCCACAATGTAGGGGGGTTATAAACAGTTGTATTGAAATAAAGCATTTTCTAATTAAGTCACATATTAGCGCCACAGGCTTAAGGCATCCTTAAGCAAATGCCCATAAATACGTTAAGTTACCTGTTCGGTGTTTATAAACATTCAGTAATTTAAATAGTTATCAGTTAACTTTATTGAAACATGCTATTTAAGAGCTATTTAAAGCTGCCAAATACACAACACGAAAATGACATGAAAAATGGCATAAGTGGCTAAACAAAATTGCTAACCATGCAACATTATTGAGTTTTTATTAAGAATTAAAAATTAAGCCGAGTTAAAGTAAAGACAATATCCCAAGCCGGTTAAGTTTTAAGGAATGTTGTTTTGAGCTCAGTTAAATTTTTAGTCATGGCTACTTTTATAGCCTGTTTCTTAAGCGCATGCGGTGGTGGCGGAAGCGAGACGGTCGCTGAAGAAAATACCAACTCAGATACGAACCTGCCGCTTGAACCAACGCCTGAGCCCACCCCCAGCAGTGCTGCTCCGAAAAACTTAATGGCTCATGCCTATTCCGGTACCCGAATGGGATTGTCTTGGTTAGACAGCGGTGAGACCTACACTGTGTACCGTGACAATGTTCAAATCGCCCAGGTCACAACCCCTTATTTTGTTGATGAGGGTTTAACCATTAATACCCCTTACCAATACGCCATAAGCACCGCCAGTATTGATGACGCCCAAAGCACGTCTACGGTCACGGCTAAAACCCTACTAAATGACACTAACACCGGCTTAAATAACGGCGCCGAAACCGTCATTGCAAATGATCGCTTAATTAATTTTAGCGCCTGCAACATCACCACTAACCGCCAAACAGCCTTAGATGTAACAGATGAAAATTTAGACGCTTGCTTAAATGAAATGCTCACCCACAACGCCATGGCCAGTCATCTAGAAAACATGCGCGCATTTGCGGCCCGCGTGCGCAGTGAACAAGCGCCCGCTAAAGTTGAATTGGGCATGAAACTTTTCCACAATAAATCCTTAAGCGCCAATAACGATACCGCTTGTTCATCTTGCCACCACCCTGCGCTGGGGTGTGGCGGCGATGATTTATCCATGCCCATCGGTGTGAATTCTGTGGTACCTGAATTACTAGGCCCTGGCCGCAGCGACGCCACCAACAATGTGCCCATCGTACCGCGTAATTCTCCAGCCACCTGCAATACTGCTTTATGGGACCGTGGTTTATTTTGGGATAACCGCGTATCGCTTACCATGCGCGGTGTGAATACAGACTCAGCGGATGTATCCAGTCACACCCAAGATGCCGTAGGCAATGGCACTCTGGCGTTATTGATGGCCCAAGCGCATTTTCCTGTGACCGCCGCCCCTGAAATGGGCGATGCCAGCGAGCTGGGATATGACGACAGCATCGACAGCGACTTAACCGATTACCGCGAAGAGGTGTTGGCCACCCGCATCACCACTGATGCATGGGGAGAGTTATTCAGCGCCGCCTTTGGTGATAATGTCATTAACTTTTCAAGAATCGCCGAAGCCATAGCCGCTTATGAAGCAGTACAAATTTTTATTAATAACCCATTTTTTGATTATGTTGATGGCGATACATCAGCCATCACTAACGATGAAAAACGCGGCGCTATTACTTTTATGAACAGCAGCACAGGTTGCACTTTTTGCCACGCCGGCGCTTTTTTTACCACCCAAGCTCAACTACCGGGTAACTACCCACAAATTGGGGTGGGCAACGCCAGTGATGGCAGCGGCGCCGATGAAGGTGCCGAAGGTTTGGACCCAGATGGAGACGGCCCATTAGATGCACCCGGTGCTTTTCGCGCTCCGACATTATTAAACGTGGCCATTACCGGCCCTTGGGGACACAACGGACAATTCGCCACTTTAAAAAGAAACGTAGAACACTACACAGGCCACGGCGCTTCCATTGCAGCTTACTTTGCCAATAATGAAATGTGTGACCTTGAGCAGTTTAAAGATTTAGACGATTGCGCCAACCAAGTGGCACCCAATGGTTTAGCCCTTTCCCAAAGTATTCTGGCCGGTAACGATGAATTTTCAAACGGTATTAGCGATACAGAAGTGGATTTAGTGGTGCAGTTTTTAGAAACCCTTACCGACCCAGATGCAGCCAATGTGGATTCCAATGCCATTCGTACGCTAATCCCTCAGCGAGATGGTGGTCCTAATGGCCAGCAGCTGGATGCCGTAAACGCTGCCAATGAAGCTTTATAAAGCATTCAATATGATTAAAAGGCGATGCAAATATCAGGCTCATTTTAAATCGTATATAACAAGAATTTTTTAATTGACCTAAATCAAAACACTAGTAACTAGGTGTTAAAGGAGGCTGTATCGCAGCCTCTCATTTTTCACATTAGCACCACAACTTTCCCACTGAATTATTTTTTCTTTTAAAATCAAGGCAATACACAGTGATTTTTTCTTAAATTTTTTAATAATAATTAATTATAGAAAACCTACCTTTTACCAGCATTCATAATTACCCCACTCTTGAAATTCAAATCATAAATTACTATATCTATTATTAGAAAATCAAAATAGTGCTGGCTAAAAGTCGGTTAACGAATGGTAAGTGGCTACCTTAAAAGCACTTTAAAATAGCAAGTGTTAAATCATTCTTTTAATAGGAGATAGTATTATGAACTTTAAGAACCTAAATCCTTGGAACTGGGTTGAACATGAACACCCTTCTAAAACTTCAAGCGAGCAAGACAACAAGAAGAACCTTGCCCAACGGGAACCATTGTCTTCCTATCCAATCATGCGCCTGCATCAGGATATTGATCGATTATTCAATGAAGCGTTTCAAAGCTTTAATATGCCGTCTATGTTTTCTCATTCTCATTTTAATGACTCAATGGAATTATTTAAACCTAACATTAATATAGAAGCCGATAAAAATGCTTACACCATAACCCTTGAGGTACCCGGAGTAGATGAAAAACAGGTAGAGCTAGACATTGCCAATGACACCTTAATAATTAAAGGTGAGAAAAGTGATACTCAAACCCAAGAAAATGACAAAGAATACCACCACATTGAACGTAGCTATGGAAAATTTGAGCGGGTACTATCCTTACCAGAAGATGCCGATCAGAAAAATGTCGACGCCAAGTTCAAAGATGGTGTATTAAGCATTACCATTAAACGCCAACAAATAAGTAAAGCGGAAGTGCGCCATATTCATATTAAAAGGGCCGGTTAAAGGCAGGGGCCGAATTGCAGTAAATTGTCCCTCCACTATTGGGTGGAGGGACTTGTTTAAAATAAAAACCTTGTCAATAAATTAGACAGCAGATCTCCTATTAAAAGCCACTACAAATACCCCATAAAGCCTAATCCATCTAGTTTACAGTTTTATTTTCTACTGGAAATCACCTAGTTTGTTACTATTTACTTTTAAAATGATTATTACGAATAGAATAAATAAAAGTAATATACTGGTAAACGCCGACATAGAAAAATATATAAGCGAGTATTTGGCTAATATTTATTTAACGAAATACAACGCCTGAACGGATAATATTGGCAGCGCAGATAACACTATGGAGAGCTTAAATAATCTGGGTAAATTAGACTTTTTTTGTCAGCCTGCCAAACACCAGAAAAGTGAAGGTAGCAATATCACACCAGCATTCGCCATAACAATAATAAATGTAACGGAGAATGCTGACGCCATTATTCACCTCTAAATTTATAATAACGCTAAATGTCACTGCACATTTAATTGAAATTAGGGTGAGCCTGAATGGCACTGCATTAAGCTCATGGCATTCATTTAATGACAAAAGACAGCCATAGAAATTTGTATAATATATTCACTACAAACCAGTACAATGCCTAGCCTGAATCATTGCCCTGGATCACTCACCTGTTTGCTGGGTTGTTGATTAATAACATGCTGCATAAAAACTTGTCGGTATTGCTTGTTTTTTCCATTCCACTTTTCTATTACTTCAAGATGCTTCATTAACAACTTATTGGTAATGACACGATTTAATTTCTGCATCACGCTTTTTCCAAATGGGGTTTTAGAACAATGGGTATGCATGCTGGTATACACATCCATTTCTTTCAAATTATAAAACTGGTATTTGTTTTTAATGCCATTGATCTTTGCATTTGCGATGGATTGTGATGAAAAACCAAAAAAGTAATCTAAACGATTTCTATCCAATAATTTAAGGTCAAATTCCACTGCATGACGTGATGAATAATGGACATTCGGTTGCCCCTTATATTGATTCAATAACTGGTGTACTTTTTTCGAGTAAGTCATACCCGCTAAAAAGCCTAGCTTAATATTTGGATTGGCCAATAACTTGGCCAGTGTTAAAATTTCGCCTGGCTCACCAAATAGATGCTGCTTTGACTTTAATACATGAATACCAGAGCCAGGTGCTAAAGAGACCGGCCGGCTGTGCTCTCTAAACTCTTTACTGCCTGGCACTATCCAAGCCCAAGCAACACAGACGTTTTCTTCCCGAATAAGTAGGTTATAGCGGCGTGTATTACTGATGACATTTTCATGATGATATTGTGGCAGTGCTTGTTGCAACCATGACGTAAATGAATCACCAATGCCTTGGCCTTTAAATTCACCCTTGATGATAAAATTTGGTACCTGCTCCCAGCCTAGCCAGCGAATAGTTTGCTTAGCCTGCGCGTAACTGCAAGTTGATATAAACAGCCCCCCCAACAGCATGCAGCACCTCAGAAAAAGTGACATGTGAGTTTATGCCTGTGTTGATGTCAGTTTAATAACTATAGTAAATATACCTCGATTATCGAGTGTCAGAAGAGGGAAAGGGCGTTATGTCATGGACATTCTTAATAGGTTATTCACCAAATAACTGTCAGGCCTATGGAGCGGGCTTAGGGAATAAATAATATTTGCAAAAACGAGCCCTGAATTGTTTTAAAGCATTTAAAAGCCAAGCTTTGCTAGGCAGATACTCGCGGGTAAAGTCAGCAATGGCCTTCAAAAGCTAGTAAAAGTAGGCTTTGGTGGAATGATTAAAAGCTATGTTGCATGCTATTGTTTGCGGTACTTTCAGCGTGCAGCGCAGTGCCCTAATAAAAAAGTGTACTATTTAGTTTTTTGATACTTGCGATAAGCACTGGGCGGGACCCCTGTCCACTGTTTAAAGGTTCGAGTAAATGGGCTGGTTTCTGAAAACCCCAGTTTGACACTGACCTCTTCAATGGTCAGTTCGGTGTTGATTAACAGCTCAATGGCCGAGTCACGCTTAAGATGATTTTTAATGATTAAATAGCTGGTGCCCTCATCGGCTAATCGGCGCTGCAAAGTATAGGGTTTCACCTTCATGGCCCAGGCTAGCTCAGGCAATGTTGGCATGGAATCAAGTTTATCGTTTATTTCGTTGGCTACCTTTCCAGCCCAGCTGTGGCTTTTAAACTCAAGTAAATATAAATCAAAGAATAGATCTTTAAGTAGTATTTCTAGGCTAGCATGGTCTTGCCTAACGGGTTTTTGCAGTAGGGATTTAGGAAAACTCATGATGGAACCGTCACCATCAAACGTAATAGGCGCACCGTAATACACGGCTCGGTAGTCTTGGGCGTGAGCCGGTTCGCTGTAGTTAAACTCAATATGATCAATGGTGATGATTTCTCGGCTTAACCAACTGAGTATTCGATGGATCACAAAGAATAAATTTTCGGCAATATAGCGGTTGGTGTTCTGGGCGGGTTCAAGAACAAGCTGAACATGTTGTTCTGATATTTGCGTATAAACCGCCGGGCCCTTGCCTATTATTTGATAATAGCGCTCTAGACGTTCAAACACCTGCTCCATAGTATTAGCCGCCACCAGCCAGTGGATAAGTAAAGAAAGCCCCCCCAATGGTAAGGGTTCTTTGCCATGGCCTAATAGCTCATCACCTGAAGTAGTGATTAGCCGACTCACCAATCTGGCCATTTGCACTAAGGGAACCCGGGCATTAGGTTCCTGCAATAGATGCTTGGGAATACGACACTCATATAATAAGGTATCAATTACCGCAGGCTCTAAAGAAACTTTCGAGATGGCCATGTTGATGAAGGTAATATTGAAAGATAGGGCTTTTTTGTCGGTTTTTCGCATGTTCTGCCTTACTTCCTATTGAATCTAGCCCGAATATAGCGTTGCAGGCGGCACTATAACATGCCGCAGGATTGGCTTCGATTGTTATAAGGTATCAATTATTTTGTATGTGCAGGTCATTCCGAAACCTTCGGTGGTTGCACATAATGAGTGCACAAGATGATAAGCCCGATGGTTTTATACATAGCCCTATTAAGAGCCCTTTAAATAGTCCTATTAATAGCAGAGCAGTTGCAAACCCTCACGGCGCAGGTGAATTATCACCCGCTAACCCATTCAAGGAGAAAAACATGAAAACACGTTTAACAGAATTATTAGGCATTAAGTACCCGATTGTATGTGGTGGCATGATGCGTGTTGGCACCGCTGAACTAGCAGCGGCGGTATCCAACGCAGGTGGCTTGGGTATTATGACCGCCCTAACCTTACCGACCCCTGAATTATTAAAGGCCGAGATTGAAAAGTGCCAGTCTCTTACCGACAAGCCTTTTGCGGTAAACCTAACCGTAGGCGTAGTGGCCACCGCCATTAACTACGATGACTACGTGAATGTGATTTGCGAAAGCGGCGTAAAAATTGTTGAAACAGCAGGGCGCAGCCCAGAACCGTTTATGGAAAAGTTTAACGCCCACGACATTAAAGTAATTCACAAGTGTGTGGCAGTACGTCATGCACTTAAGGCTGAAAAAATTGGCGTAGCGGCGGTAAGCATAGATGGTTTTGAATGTGCTGGTCACCCAGGTGAAGAAGATATTCCAGGGCTAATTTTAATTCCTGCCGCAGCCGATAAACTAAGCATTCCTATTTTAGCATCTGGCGGCATTGCAGATGGTCGTGGCCTAGCAGCCGCGTTAGCATTAGGTGCCGATGGCATAAACATGGGCACACGCTTTGTGGCCACGCAAGAAGCACCGGTACACGAAAATGTAAAACAAGCCATTGTTAACATGAAAGAAACCGACTCTACCTTGATTTTCCGCAAGTTTAAAAATACTGCCCGCGTATTTAAAAACGAGATTGCCCTGAAAGTACAAGAAGTTGAAAAAGAAGGCGGTGAGTTTGCAGACATTCACCACTTTGTTTCTGGTAAGAACCAAGAACTTGCTTGGACTACTGGTGATGTTAACGCGGGGATGGTGACTTTCGGTATGAGTGGCGGTTTGGTTAAGGACATTCCCACTTGTGAAGCGTTGGTAAAAGAGATTGCCGATGATGCTCGTGCGATTATTACTGACAGACTGGCGTCTGTGATTGCTTAAGGTTTTGGGTTTGATGTTTTAATTGTAGAACTGGAATAGCAGGTAGTTTTTGCCTGCTATTTTTGGTTTTATTTAGAGGTACAGTACAAGGTAAACTCTAGCATTTTGTTAAGTGCTCTTAGTGAGGGTGAGTAAGAGCTCACTTATTTCCTTTCTTAATTCCAAATCTTCACTGCTCTTTGCGGCTTCATTGGCATGCAAGGCAAAACTATAAGCTTGTTCGAGTTCTTCCATTTCAAAGTATTTTTCTGCTAATGCGAAATTAATTGAAGCTACATATACAACCTCTTCCAATTCCTCTGCGATAGCTAGCGCTTTTCGATAAATGGGTATAGCTTGATCATTAGCAGCAGTAAAGTCGCCCAAACTCTCCCATTGAAAAGGATGGTTTAGCGCAGTACTTTCATATTTCTCACATAACTCTTTTAGTTTTGTATAAGCAGCCCACCCAGAGATCTTATCTTCAATAGCGGAAGCATTCACAATATCTAAAGCTAATTCATGTACTTCATTGTGCAAAAGAGGTGAGTTCATTTTTTATAGACCTGATGTCCAAAACATCGAAAATTTTTTCCATACTACTTAAGGATACCCACTATACTTCTTGGTGGGTCAAAAGCTAATAACCTTAAGCTTTTTTAAGTTCTGCTTAGTGTTAGCCAGTACGGTTCTTCTTCAAAGGGGAGCTCCCCTTTGAAGGAAAATCGTTCTAGCCCCAACCCAAAAACTAGCAACAAGCCTATAAAAAACCAAACTCAACCCCACAAAAATGTTTCCATAAACATTTCCCCCCCCTCTAATTCCTCCACCAAAAAATCAATCAACAATCGAACCTTAGTAGCTAAATATTTATTCTGCGGATACACCGCCCAAATCCCCTCCTCCATAGGCTCATGCGCCACCAATAACTTTTCCAATTGCCCAGCCTCTAAATGCTTGCGCAAATAATAATCCGGCAACTGCACAATCCCCAATCCTTTTAACGCTGCATCCACCAGCCCCAAACCAGAATTGCAACGCAAACTACCGGTAACCCGTATTTTTTGCGCAGCTTTAGCTGCTGATTTTTTCTCTGTGAGTTTTTTATCTGTAAACTTTTTATCTGTAGAGAAGTACCAAAAATCCGAACTGCCCAATAAGCAATTATGATTTTTTAATTCATTAATAGATTGCGGCGCACCATGCTGCTTAACATACAAAGGTGATGCGCATAAAAAATGCTGACGCGAAGATATTTTTTTAGCCACCAAAGTAGAGTCATCTAGATTACCCAAGCGTATGGCTAAATCAAAACCTTCTTCTACAAGATCAACCCGCTGGTTAGACAGGTGTACATTTATTTCCACCTCTGGGTACAAAAGTAAAAAATCACTTATTAAAGGAATAATATGGCGCTCGCCATAGGTCACCGGGGCCGACAAGTTAATTTTGCCCTGAGGTCGCCCTTTTAAATTGGTCATGGAGCGCTCAGCTTCATCTAGGCCATCTAAAATATTGCGGCACTGGTGGTAAAACAGCTGCCCTTCTTCGGTGGGAGATACCTTGCGAGTGGTGCGGTAAAACAGCTTAGTGCTTAAACGACTCTCTAGGGCGTTAATTTGGCGGCTCACTTGTGCAGTAGAGATCAGCAGTTTTTTGGCTGCAAGGGTAAAACTGCCGGTTTCCACCACCGCTGCAAATTCACATATTCCCTGCCATTGCATAAAGGCCACCTTTTATGAATTCAACGTATGCCTTACATTATTACCACATGGTAAAAGTAAGTTACTAAAACCGCATATTAACACCACTGAATAAACAATTATAATGGTTACCAATATCGCGGTATGTGTAGAACAGCCTAGAAGAGTGTGGCGTTTGCCCCTACTCTAATAAAACCAACAGCCGTGCCCTACAGCCAATTAAAGTGAAGCCCTATGACCGATAAATTTATTAAATCTAAAGCCGCCATTGCCTGGGGCCCAAACCAGCCACTGTCTATTGAAGAAGTAGACGTGATGTTGCCGCGAAAGGGCGAAGTACTGGTGCGCATTGTGGCATCGGGCGTATGCCATACCGATGCATTTACCCTGTCGGGTGAAGATCCAGAAGGGATTTTCCCAGCCATATTAGGCCATGAAGGAGGCGGGATCGTTGAGCAAATTGGAGAAGGGGTCAGCAGTGTTGCTGTGGGGGATCATGTTATACCACTGTACACCCCTGAATGCGGCCAGTGTAAATTCTGTTTATCGGGCAAAACCAACCTGTGCCAACAGATTCGTGAAACCCAAGGCAAGGGATTAATGCCCGACGGCACCACGCGCTTTTATAAAGACGGCCAGCCTATTTACCACTACATGGGCTGCTCTACTTTCTCTGAATACACGGTTCTACCCGAGATCTCGTTGGCTAAGGTCAACAAAGAAGCGCCTCTTGAAGAAGTGTGCTTGTTAGGCTGCGGTGTCACCACCGGCATGGGTGCAGTAATGAACACCGCCAAGGTAGAAGAAGGCGACACGGTAGCCATATTTGGCATGGGCGGCATAGGTTTAAGCGCCGTGATTGGTGCCACCATGGCCAAGGCCAGCCGTATTATTGTAATAGACATTAACGAAAGTAAGTTTGAGCTGGCCCGTAAACTGGGTGCCACCGATTGCATTAACCCTAAAAATTACGACAAGCCTATTCAAGACGTGATTGTAGAGCTGACCGATGGCGGTGTGGATTACTCGTTTGAGTGTATTGGCAATGTAGACGTAATGCGTTCGGCATTAGAGTGCTGCCATAAAGGTTGGGGCGAATCGGTGATTATTGGTGTGGCAGGGGCTGGCCAAGAAATTTCTACCCGCCCGTTCCAGTTGGTGACTGGGCGCGTATGGCGCGGCACTGCCTTTGGTGGTGTTAAGGGCCGCACAGAATTGCCTGACTATGTTGAGCGTTACTTGGCAGGTGAATTTAAGCTAAGCGATTTTATTACCCATACCATGGGCTTGGAAGGCATTAACGATGCGTTTGATTTAATGCACAAGGGTGAAAGCATTCGTAGTGTCGTGCATTTTTAAGAAGTGCGCAATCAAGTGAGCATTTTGATAAATAACTTTTCAAAGCGTTAACAAAAAGAATGGGCCGCCTTAATTTAAATTTTATAAATAAGTGCGGCCTGTCTTGTTTTATAGAAGGTCTTTTCTACCACTTTATTGTTGAGCGTTATCTTTTCTAATGCCCGCCACTGCCTTATATTAACCCACATCCATTTTTAGAATAAAAAAAGCAAAGGAATCATTCCATGAGCGATAATCTTCAACAGGTAAGTATCCAGCGGGTTTATTCAGGTGAACACCAACAGTTTACTCATGACTCGAAAGCTTTAAATTGCGCCATGCGTTTTGCCATATTCATGCCGCCCCAAGCAAGTGAAGATAACAAGGTACCGGTTTTATACTGGCTGTCTGGTCTTACTTGTAACGATGAAAACTTCATGCAAAAAGCCGGGGCGTTACGTATTGCCGCCAAACTGGGCATGGCCATAGTGGCGCCGGATACTAGCCCGCGCGGCACCGACTTTAACGGTGTAGAAGTATTTGATGATGAAAACGGCGCTTACGATTTAGGATTAGGGGCAGGGTTTTACATTAACGCCACGCAAGAGCCTTGGAACAAGCACTATAAAATGTACAACTACATAGTGGATGAATTGCCTGAATTAATTGAAGCGAATTTTCCAGTATCCAATAAGCGCTCTATTAGTGGCCACTCCATGGGCGGCCACGGCGCGTTAATGATTAGCCTTAAAAATCCAGAGCGTTACGCATCGGCTTCGGCGTTCAGCCCTATTTGCCAACCCACTACTTGCCCTTGGGGACAAAAAGCATTTAACGCCTATTTAGGAAGTGATGAAAAAAATTGGCAAACTTATGACAGCAGTTTATTAATGCGCCATGCTACAAATAAAAACCAGCAAGTGCCCACGTTAGTAAGCCAAGGCAGCAGCGATAATTTTCTGGCTGAACAATTAAACCCAGAAGCCTTGCAGGCGGCCGCCCTTGAAAGCCAATACCCTCTCACCCTAGATATGGAAATGGGCTATGACCATAGTTATTACTTTATTTCGAGTTTTATAAACGAGCACTTAAAGTTTCACGGGGTGCACTTGGAAAAATAGTCCGCGAGAAGATAACGAGGAAATAGAGAGAATAAAATAGAAAAGGAATAGCACTGTTAGGCAGCTGCTATTCCTTTTCTATTATTCAAGCGTCTCAATTTACATTGAACATTCTCGCCATTCATATTC
>OJBM01000095.1_pt1 | contig 50309 bp, 40 predicted proteins | sample 1591061 | NCBI WGS metagenome assembly OJBM01 (sample SAMN05416872, study PRJEB24817) | seawater metagenome | isolation source: Sea water | place: Canada:Atlantic | collected 2013-11
CCTTTAGGAAGTGTGTGCTGTAACAACAGGGCAATAAAATCCTCACCACGTAAGCGACGTTTTTTAAACTCGCCAGTTTGGCTGTCTTTGTATTGAAACGTGACGAATATACCGTCATCACTTACGATATTTTTGTTACTGATAACGCCTCGATAAAGATAGCGAGATAGATACTGCATGGCAGGTAAGCCTTGGCCTACGTGCTGACATTGCACGACCCATTTTTTAGGCGTAATAGGGAGCGTCAATCCCGCTTGCTTTATAGCTACGAGCATTCTTCCTCTGAACACGGCGGCTAATTTGTAACCATTGAAGAGGTATTTATTTTTGAGTTTTCGCCACTCATTACGTAATTTATTAACACCTCCACCCGGCACAATTATATGCACATGAGGGTGATAATCTAATTTTCGGGTGTGAGTGTGCAGTATTGCTGTCATGGCTAATTCAGCGGCTAAGTTTTTATCATTCAGACCAAAATCTTTGATGGTAGAAACGGCACATTGAAACAGAAGTGAATAGATTTCTTTCTGATTATGCTGGGCCAAAATTCGAAGTTCAAATGGCAACGTGAAAGTCACCATAAAATATTCCACCGGCAGTAGCTTGCTTTCTTGTCGTGCTAACCACTGTGTAGCGCAATGATTTTGGCATTGATTGCAGGCACGGTGTCCGCAAGATTGATAGCGGCTCGTTAAACCAGAGCAATCCTTACAAGATAAATATATTTGGCCGTATTGTTTTGTGCGACAACCTAAAATAGCATTCAGTGCAGACCATTGGTTTTGACTGGTACAGACACCGTGACGCGTTTTGAATCGCGATAAATAATTCGAAGCGATCATGGCAATGTTCATTTTACACCTCCTCATTCAATTGCAGGTGTAAACGGTTTACTAAACGATTAATGAGTTTGTGGGTGTCATGGTGAACGACCTCAGTGATCTGGGTATAAAGCGCTGTGGTTTTTGGGCACTCATGCCCCATCTCATGTTGAATGGCGCGTAAATTTAATCCTGTTTCCACCAAATGGGCACCATAGCAATGTCGTAAACTATGAATCGTCACGTGCTTGCGAATGCCATTGTCTTTTACAATGACCTTGAAGGATTTTTGCAGACCACCTCGGTCCATTGACTCTTTCGAAGCGTGTCGTGCCTCTGGATTTTTACCCGCTGGAAATAGTCGGGTAGGATGGCGATGGCTGGCCCAATATTTACGTAATGCTAATAATGTTTTTTGAGGTAGTGTGACAAAGCGATCTTTCTTGCCTTTTCCTTGGCGAATGTGCACCTTCATGCGCTCACTATCAATGTCACCCACTTTTAAATTAAGAGTTTCTCCTAATCTTAGCCCCATGCTGTAGGCGGTTAAGATAAAAGTCTGGTAACGAAGTTCACGTGTTCCATTAATGACGCGTTCAATCTCTTTTACAGTCAGAATGTCAGGCAGTACTTTTTTCTTTGGTGGTTTAACAATGTCAACCCAAACCCATTCTTTATTCAAGACGTACTTGTAGAAAAACTGCAGCCCATTTCGATCAATCTTTACCGTACTCCATGAGTGGCTCTTCACCAGCGCAGTAAAATAGTCTTTGAGGTGATCGAGCGTTAATTTATCAGGACATAGGTCGTAAAACTCAGTGATACGGCGTACCGCACGGGAATAAACATCAATAGTGGCATCGGCTTTTCCTTGACGCTGCAATGCGCTAACATGCTGTTTATAAAGCGAATTAAACTTATTTGTTTGGGTCTTGTTCATGATAATTTCTCTTCTGTCCTAGCTCAAAATGAGTAGGTAAAGAAATTATTGTTGAGGCGTTAGATTTTGCTATTTTGCCGCGTAGCGGCTTCGTTCAACAAAGCATTCAAATAATTAAGCCTAAGCTTGAATAGGCTTAACATTGAACACCTCGAAGAAAACCTAAATAGGTAAGTGCCCCGTTTTCACCATGATAATGGTTTCTTCTTCTACAAATGGAAAGTGTTCACTCATATGAGGACTGCGTATCCAAGTATGCTTAGGATATTTACCGTATTCATCTTGAAATACACCAGACAATACCAATATCTCTTCTCCGCCAAAGTGACGGTGCGGTTGAAATTTTTCACCCACTGGCCATTTCACCAAGGCCACATGCTCGCCTTTATATTCGTGTAAAGGCATCACCTGTAAACCGCCCATTCCTTGTAGCCAAGCTGTGGTTTGCGTATTAATGAAAACCGATTTTAAATCTTGCTCATGAAATTGATTTAATTTTACAAATAATTCACAGCCATCAGTACTAAAAGGGGCATGAGTGCTACCAGGTGGATTTCGAAGGTAGCTGCCTTTTGGGTAATCGCCATTTTCATCAGAAAAAACCCCATCTAAAACAAAGATCTCTTCCCCTAACGGATGAGGATGTTCATTAAAGGAAGATCCTTTTTCATAACGCACTATGCTGCTCACATGGCCCGATTCCGGTAGCGAGCGCTCCAAAGGCTTGCGTAAAACCCCCGCCGCAGGACTGTTTTGCCAAGGCATATTTGGGGTTTCCAACACCAACCTTTTTTCAAATTCCATATTTAACATGATTTATCCCTCTGCTGATAAAACACTTAATTAAGTCTTTTAACTCATTTATCTGTGCTGACATAGGTGACTTACTATTAAACATACTGCCCTTAAAATAAATAAAGGGCAGTCTGCATTGTAACGCCTTTTTGACAAGTTTAGTTGCGCCCTGCCATCACACCACCATCCACATCCCAGATGGCCCCTGTTACCCAGTCGGCATCATCTGATAATAAAAAAGCGATGGAATTGGCCACATCAACTGCTCTTCCCACGCGCCCAATGGGATGAAAGCCATTAAAACCTTCCAAGGCTTCATCCACATCTGCTGGATCAATAAAGGCCTCATAAATAGGCGTCTTCACCATAGCAGGGGAAACCGCATTCACTCGAATACCTAAGTCACCTAATTCCATGGCCATGTGCTGAGTTAGGGCATGAAGCCCTGCCTTTGCCATTGAATAGGCTGAAGATGGCGTGGCTTTAATGGCCTGCTTCGCCCACATAGAGCCAATATTCACAATACTGCCACCGCCTTGCTTCATCATGTTACCCACTACCGCTTGGCTAATGATAAATGTCGCCTTGTTTAATCCCATGTAAATTTCATAATCATCCTGAGTATGATCAACAAATGGCTTAGGGTTGAAATAGCCTGCCGCATTCACTAAGTAACCGATTTTAACGTCTTCTTGAGCGACAAAGTCCAATATCCTTTGCAAACTTTCAGAGTTATAAAGATTAGCCTGCAATCCACTGACTTTACCCAATTTTTGTAAATCCGTGACTGCGTCATTTAGCTTGCTGACATTATTACCGACAATCACCACTTCAATATTTTTCGCCAATAAAAGTTTCGCAGTGGCCAGCCCCATTCCACTGCTGCCGCCAACGATTAGTGCGATACCTGATTTAGTGAATTTCATTTTTAATCCCCTTGCTTGTGTTTGTGTGTGGTAATCTTGCGTTAACAAAGTGCAGCTGAAAAGTAAGCACTATTTGGTTAGGTAGGTACTTTTTGGTAAGTAATGATGAATAATCAGGGCAAATTAATTTCAAGAAAAACACCACCAAAGGACTCAGCACGTATGGTGGAAACCATTTACGGCTGTAAATGGTCTTTAACGGTTTATCAGTTGCTGACTAAAAAGATTAATCGTCCAGGTGAGATGGTGCGAAATGTAGAAGGTTTAACCACTAAGGTGCTTAATAGCTGCCTTAAAAAGAATACTGATTTTGGTATATTAGAAAAAATAAGTTACCCCGAGGTCCCTCCAAGAGTGGAATATCAGGTCACAGAATTTGGGCAGAAATTTATTCGCGTTTTAGATGAGATTGAAAAGCTTCAGTCAGAATTAGATACCCCAGAATAACCCTGGGAAATTGATTATTCTAGAGAGGTTAATACTTTGACTGATTTAGGCTTTTTGCTCGGCAAGTAATTTTTCCCGAACACTCATTAATATTTTACCAAATGCATTTTCACCACGGCGATCACGTCCACAGCCCCAAAAGTAATCATACTGGGTATTATCAACTAACGTTGTCTGACCCGTATTTAACAAACTTTGGGCTAAATCCTTGTGTGTTCGACACTGAGTGTACACACCGCGCGTCATGATTACTTCACGCACTTCTTTCCAATCTTTACGAATTTTTTTGAAGCGACTGCGCCCTAGCTTTTGAGCTTTTTTAGCCGTTTCAGCATGGCGTATTTTCTCTTGGTAATCCCCTTTAGGAAACTTCATGCCCTGAAAATAATGTTCAACGCTTGGCCAACTAAGACCTTCCAGTTCAAAGTCAAATAATGAAAAGCTCGCCAACGGCTCCTCAGCATTACTGCGAGTGATGCACACCACATTTTCATCTATGCTGGTAAAAAACGACACAAACACTCCCCAAATTCAAAAACTGCAAAAAAGTTAAAGGCAACCATATACGGCAGTTTATCATGAACCGCTGGCTTAATAAGCCCCGCCTATTTCGTTCTTACACAAAAAACCATGCAAGATTGCATGGTTTTAGCTATTAACATAAAGGGTGTATTGAATAAATCAAAAAACAGTGTGCCTTTGCTATTTCCGTTTTTCTTTATCCCCTGATATTTTGCCGGCAATAAACACTATAAAAGGCACACAATAGGTTAAGACAGCAGGTAAAACCCGTAACTCACTGTGGCCAAACAGGGCATCATATTGGTTAATAATCAACAATATGGTGCCCACCACCACAGACACGGTCAGCGCCTTAAACATCAACTGTTTACATAGCATTTTAGGCTCCTGGACCACAATCCATACTGTTTTTAACCCCCTGCGGCGCTATATGAAGCTTAGCATTTAAATCCCTCAGTGCCGTACGCACCCCTTCTTCAATGACTGGGTGATAAAATGGCATATCTAATATTTGCGCCACGGTTTGACGTTGCTGAATAGCCCAAGACAATAAGTGACCGATGTGTTCGGCGGCGGGGCCAAACATTTCAGCACCCAACAATAACCCCGTCCCCTGCTCTCCATATACCTTTAAGATACCTTGGTTTTTAAGCATCACACGACTACGGCCCTGCCCTTCAAAGCTCACTTCCCCTACGGCATAGTGGCCTGCATAACGCGCTTCTACCTCATTAGGGGAAAGCCCTATATTGGCAATTTGTGGCTCAGTAAACACCACACCTAAAGGTGTGCGCCTTAAACCCGCACGCACATCAGGAAAACGCCCAGCATTGGCACCGGCGATTTTTCCTTCATCGGCGGCTTCGTGCAATAACGGAATTTCATTGTTGGCATCCCCTGCAATAAAGATATGTTCAACATTGGTTTGCAACGTGTGGTGATCAAAAATCGGCACGCCTTTATCATCTAAGGCTAGGCCGGTATTTTCAATGGCCATTTTGTCGGTATTGGCACGACGACCAGTAGCCGCTAGTAAATATGAAAACGATTCAGTGACTGGCCTGCCGTCTTTTTCTATGTATTCAATTTCAACAGCTTGGCCTTTTTTACGCACAGTGTGTACCTGCGCATTGGTATTTAAATAAAATTCTTTATTGAATATATCTTGAGCGTATTCTTTTATTTCCTTGTCTTGCAAACTGGCCACTGAACCGCCGCGACCAAATACTTTCACCCGAACACCTAAGCGACTTAAGGCCTGCCCCAACTCTAACCCAATGACACCGGGGCCAAAAACGGCCACCGACTCAGGTAAATCGTCTAATTCAAAAACACTGTCGTTAATTAAAAGCCGATCCCCTGCCTCAAGAAATAAATCAGGGTAAACAGGTCGAGAACCTGTGGCGATGACAATTCGTTTAGCGGTAATTTCAGTATGTTCATCAATGATTAATGTATGGGCATTTTTAAATTTAGCGTAACCGCGCAAGCGGTGCTGTTCATCAAAGCCCTCTACCGATTCCAGCACAAACCCCACAAATCGATCACGCTCGCGGCGCACTCGTTGCATAACGGCCTTGCCATCTACCTTCACTCCTATCACCTCAATGCCAAACCCTGACGCGTGTTGGGCATGATAAGCGGCATCGGCCGCGGCAATTAATAATTTACTGGGCATGCAACCCACTCGTGCACAAGTGGTTCCGTATTCACCACCTTCAATGAGTGCAATGCTGTTGGTAAATTCTTTAGCTGCACGATAAGCCGCCATACCCGCAGTACCTGAACCAATAATGGCCACATCAACTTCTTTGTAAATCATGTTTATTTCCTTAGCAATCAGGTCAATCTAATTAAAAATTAGGCGCTAACCGTTTGGTTTTTATGCAGTACATTAAGATATTTAATAATGTCACCAGACTCATACAACCACTGTACTTGGCCATTGCCTTTTTCTATTCGCAAGCACGGCACCTGACGACTGCCTCCTTGCTGCATGAGCTCTTGTCTATATTTAGGTTCCATTTGAACATCGCGCTGCTGGATATTTAAATTCAACTTATCTAAGACTTGGCGGGTGCGAGCACAATATGGGCAGGCTCGGTATTGGTATAGGGCAAGTCCTTCAATGTTTTGGGTGTGGCTCATAATGGTCTCCATATGTGGGCTTAACGTGAATGAAGCTCATTATCCAAATCCTGAATGAACAAAATATGATAAAATCAGCAGATATTTTGTCATTTTGATCATTTAGCCATTCCCAAAGGATTACACCATGGATGCCCTAGCTGATGTACTAAAAACCATCCGCCTAAATACCAGCACCTATTTCTGCAGTGACTTCAGCTCACCATGGGGCATGGAAGTGGCAAAAGGCGACGAGGGGTTATTCCATGTGGTCATCAGTGGCGAATGCTGGCTACGGGTGTATCCGCAAACAGAAGCCATTCATTTGAAAATGGGAGACATAGTGGCTTTCCCAAGTGGTGGCGCCCACAGCATTAGTGATCAACAAGACAGCAATATGCTGCCAGGCAAGAGTGTGGTTTCACAAATTCAAGCGGGAAATAACCCCTTTCACATTACCTCAAATACGGGTAATAGCGGCACAATTAATAACACCTTGCTATGCGGGGCCTTCAGTTATGACACTTCGGTGAAACACCCATTTATTCGCGACTTACCCTGTTTTATTCACATTAAAGCGGCCCAAAGCGACAAAACCACTTGGCTAAAATCCCTTATTAATACCCTGTCTTTAGAAGCAAGGAGCATGAACCCTGGTTCAACCGTCATGGTCGATCGGCTCACCGAAGTCCTATTTATTGAGCTCATGCGACACTTCATGCAAGAGCATGCTGGCCAACAATTATATTTAGCAGCCTTAAGCGACCCACAAATAGGCAAAGCCTTAAATTTAATTCACGAAGAAACCAACGCCACTTGGACAGTAGAACGGCTCGGGGAACACGTGGGCATGTCTCGCACCGCGTTTACCGATAGGTTTGCCAATTTGGTGGGTATGCCTCCTAAAACCTATTTAATAAACTGGCGCATGCAAAAAGCCAAGGGCCAGTTGCAAGCAGGTGGGTACACTATGATTGATATTTCAGAAGCGGCTGGCTATTCATCAGAGGCAGCGTTTAGCAAAGCCTTTAAGCAGTTTTTTGGGGAAACACCTGGGCGCGTTAAACGACATACGGCTCAATAAAGATTAACAAGGAGTTAATGCTTGGGATTTACATCCTTATTTAATTGCGTCAGTTCATCTGCTTGCATGCAACTGCCTTGTTGCCAATTAATTTCAAGCTGTTTCTTAAACTCTTTAATTTCAGCTTTTTGCAGCGTCAGACGATTTAATAATTGCTCTACTTCTTCTAAGCGGGCATCTAAGTGCCCCAGTAGCTTTTCATGATCCAAGCCATTAGCGTTGGCCTTCTCCCCCACTAACGAGTGAATATCCTCAAGGCTAAACCCCAGCCGCTGTGCGGTTTGAATACGAGACAAGACCTGCACACTTTCATCTGAATAAGTGCGGTAGCCGTTCATTCCTCTTTTAGGCTTGGGCAATAATCCCTTGGACTCGTAAAAGCGAATGGTATGGGCAGCAATGCCGGTTTGCTTGGCTAATTCTCCAATTCGCATAAAACAACTCCCTATTAGAAATTAACTATTGACCTTAAAGTTAACTTTAAGCTTATACTTTTTTCACTTCCTACATCAACCAGTATTGTTATATCTACGAGGCATGTGAACATGAGTCAATCCATTTATTCTCCACTTACACTTCCCAATGGCATAGCACTGCCTAACCGTTTAGCAAAAGCGGCCATGGAAGAAAATATGGCCATCACAGGTCATTTACCGGGTGATGAAATGTTTAACTTATATGAGCAATGGGCAAATGGTGGGACAGGCTTATTAATCACCGGCAATGTCATGATAGATCATCGCGCCATGACCGGCCCAGGAGGCATTGCCTTAGAGTTAAATACCCCCATTGGCCCTTTTAAAAAATGGGCGAGCGCTGCTCAGAAAAATGGCGGCCACATATGGATGCAAATTAATCACCCTGGACGACAAGTCTATGCAGCCTTGGGAGGAAAAGTTTTATCTCCTTCTGACGTGGCCTTAGACATGGGCAAACACAGTAAATTATTTGGTCAGCCCACTCCCATGAGCGAACAGGAAATTCAAGATGTCATCGAGCGTTTTGCCATTACCGCCCAAAAAGCCGTAGAAGCTGGCTTTAACGGCGTTCAAATACACGCCGCCCATGGCTACTTGTTGTCACAGTTTTTATCGCCTTTATGTAACTTGCGAACCGATAATTGGGGCGGCAGTTTAAATAATCGCGCTCGCTTACTGGTAGAAGTGGTAAAAGCCGTTCAAGCAAGCGTGCCAAAAGAGACGACCATTGCGGTAAAACTCAATTCTGCTGATTTTCAACGGGGCGGATTTGACAGTGAAGATGCATTACAAGTCATTAAAATACTGGGAGATTTAAATATAGACCTAGTGGAAGTATCCGGTGGCAGTTATGAAAGTCCTGCCATGCAGGGCAGTACAAGCGACGGTCGCACTTTGGCCCGTGAAGCGTATTTTCTTAATTTTGCCAAAGACATGGCTAAACAAGCTACGATGCCCATCATGACCACCGGAGGCATTACCCGCTTAGCCATTGCGCAACAAGTGATAGATGAAGGAGTGCAAATGGTAGGTCTAGGGCGTGCCTTAGCCTTTAGCCCTTCCCTGCCTAATTTATGGAAAACAGACCCCACTACCCAAGCCACTCTTCCTAACATAACCTGGAAAAACAAAGCCATGGCAAGCGTTGCTACCATGGCCATTACAAAACGCCAGTTACAACGCATGGGAAAAGGCAAGCAACCTAAGGGCAACTCATGGGCTATTTTCTCTTTAGTGGCAGACCAAATACGTTTGAAAAAGCTCATAAAACAATACCGTAATCGATACGCAAGCGAGCAGGCTTAATTAAAATGTTACCACCTTCCCGCTTATTGAATTAATAAGCGGCTCCTAAAAATTTTTACATGGCCTAATCCCTGCAATCTTTAAAGAAATACACAAGGTAACAAACAGCACCTGAATTAATTGCTTGCCCCTTTAACTGCGATCACGCAGGAAAAACCATCAATTAATGCAGGAGCCTTAACGATTTACCTCATTATTTTCGACTAAGATTCGGATTTGGTTATGAATAACAACGCACTGACAGCCATGACGGCAGGCATGACTCGCATACACAATACCCCCATAACAGAAATACAAGGCACACCTGCGCCGCTTAAGCGGCCAACCCCTGCCGCTGCTGCTCCTTCTGTCACGGTATCCTTAAGCTCTGATGTATTGGGGGAAAATTCAAAAGCACAGCAAATTACTGAAAAGTTCGAGCAAAGCATAGCGAGCATATACGGTGACAAACAAGTTGAGCAAAGCACTCAAGAAACCACAACCAACGAAGCTCCCTCATTGTTAGAGATGGCTCCTTTAAGTCTTCCTACCAAGGCAGATGTAACGGCCTTTGAACAATTACTCAATGATGAACTGACTAAAACGGGTGTTGATACCAGCATAGCTATGAAACTTACCATCAACTCTGACGGCTCTGTGCAAGTGGATAACGACCACCCTGATAAAGATAAAATTGAAGCTTTATTTAAAGAGAATTCAGATTTACAGCAGGGCTATGTGAAAACCGAAAACTACTTCACCCTGCAAAACCTGTATCAACTTCACCAACAATGGCAACAAAAATTAGAAGGAGGCACAAATGAACAAGCAGCTGGCGATTGGCTGGTGAATGCCAGTAACAGTAGAGTGGCCAATGCCCAGATAAATGTACAAAATGGCAAGGTATCCGGCCCATCTCAGGGAAATCAGCTGTATTCATAATTTCAGCTGTGGCTTAAAACTTTTAATTCATCCACTTGAAAGCGACCAGACACACTAAATTTGTCGCTTGATATTTGTTCAAATCACGCCACATGCGTATACTGGCGCCATTTAAAATCTACTCGAATGGAGTTTTTATGGTGATTGTTAGAGCAATATTAGGTGCACTGATCTTATTTTTTGATTGGGTATTCACTCCTAAAGGCGTCAAGCGCGAAGCCGATGCCCAGAACAAAGTGAATGAACAAACTGCTGCTTTAGCGCTGTATCAATACAAAGCCTGCCCTTTTTGCGTGAAAGTACGTCGTTCTATGAAGCGTCAGTCACTGGATATTGAAACCCGTGATGCCAAGCGCAGCGATGCAAGCCGCGAAGAACTTTTACAAGGCGGTGGCAAGCTTAAAGTCCCTTGCTTACGCATTGAAGACAAAGGCGAAGTGCGCTGGATGTACGAGTCAAAAGAGATCATCAATTATCTTGAAAATCGCTTTACAGCTAACGCTGCCTAATTCTCCCCCTACAACTGCTCGCCTCTGAGCAGTTGTTTACCCCAAATCCCTACTGCTTTTAAAGCCCCACAAGTACACGTTTGCCTTGTTATTGTGAAGATTCCTAAATTGGTTTGTATCGCCAAATCTACTTGTCTCGTATCAACATACTTTTTTGGCTATAGCCCCCCGCTCTGACATTTGAAAGCCGTTTAAATATGTTTGTCGTGGACAAATACACCATAAAAAAGCCTAAAAACCGTTAACTTATGTATTTTATTAGACATAGTGGTTGACTATCGCTCTAAGAGGTTTAGAATGCGACGCAGCTTGAAAGAACGTCTTATATTTATGCACACCATGCGGAGTTTTATGTTTATAATTCCTCGTCCTGTTTTTATAAGTAATAGCAAACCTTCCAGCGACACGACTTTTTATTAAGTCACACATTACTCTTAAATAAATAGGATACTATTATGTCTACTACTACTGGTACAGTTAAGTGGTTCAACGAAGCTAAAGGTTTCGGTTTCATCGAACAAGAAAACGGTCCTGACGTTTTCGCTCACTTCCGTGCTATCACTGGTACTGGCTTCAAAACTTTGACTGAAGGCCAAAAAGTACAGTTTACTGTTACTCAAGGTCAGAAAGGTCCTCAAGCTGAAGACATCACTCCTCTATAGTTGTTTTGATTTGCAATATTAATTGCAAATCATATTAACCAAGTCTTTTCAGTAAGATTTAGTTAAGCACTAAAGAGAAAGAAAAAGGGTAAAAATCGTTAAGATTTTACCCTTTTTTTATGCCCGTTACTTTCCCACCTAATTTGCCATGTCCAATCCCCTTCCTATAGTTATAAGTATCCTTCACACTAAACTTACCCCCCTATGAATCTGTTAGAAAACATCACCAGTCACTGCCCCTACTGCTCTGAACCCATAACACTTCTGGTAGATCGCACCTTCAAGCAACAAAATTACACAGAGGATTGCCCAGTATGCTGCTGCCCTTTTATCATTGAGGTGAACATAGATGAAGAGCACTACATTCATCTAACTACCCATCAAGAGAACAATTAACTAAGGCGCCCAATTAAAACTCCCCAAGTCAGACTCAATTTATTACCATACACATTCTTTTTGGGAGCACCAATATGACCAGCGTGTTATGGATGATGGGAACATTGGCCTCGTTCTGCTTGATGGCCATATCGGTTCGAGAACTCAGCTCAGAGATCAATACCTTTCAAATTTTATTTTTTCGAAGCGCTATTGGGTTGGTCATTATTTCTGTCATCATTCTGGCAAGCCAACGACGCCATCTTTTTAAAAGTCAGCGCTTAAAGCAGCATGCTTTACGAAATATTTTTCATTTTTCTGGCCAGTATGGTTGGTTCTTAGGTCTAGCCCTGCTTCCGCTGGCACAAGTATTTGCTTTAGAGTTCACCACACCGCTATGGACCATGCTCATAGCCGCCTGGGTGCTAAAGGAGAAAATCACTCGAAAAAAAATCATGGCCATACTCCTTGGTTTAACAGGGGTTTATATTATTGTTGCCCCTGGTAGCGAAATTTTTAATGCCATCTCTTTTATCGTACTCGGCGCAGCCATTTGTTATGCCATTGCTCACATTAGCACTAAATCCCTTTCGCAAAGCGAACACCCCCTCACCATTCTTTTTTATATGTGCGCCATACAGCTGCCCATTGCAGGGTTACTAACTTTCAACAACTGGTACCTACCCAACCCAATTCAATGGGCTTGGCTATTATTAGTTGGAATCACGGCACTAACCGCACATTACTGTATTGCCAAAGCCATGCATAACAGTGAAGTAAGTACCGTGGTGACGCTTGATTTTTTAAGGCTGCCACTCATTGCAGCAGTAGGCGTAATGCTTTATTCGGAAAGTTTTAACATTTCTATCATTGTAGGAGCTGCATTGATGTTGCTTGGCAACCTTATTAATACCTATCAAATAAAATACAAAATAAAATCACCATTAGGCACATGAATAAGCCAACATAAGGCTTCGTTATACGTAAGAATCCAGTAAGAAATTGCACATGCTTTTTCACATCAGCCCTGCTATAAAAGAGAACACGTAATTCTACTTACCTAAAAATAAATACTTTAAGGCTCTTCATGATTACCCTTCACCATTTAAATAACTCTCGATCGCAACGTATTTTATGGCTCTTAGAAGAATTAAAAACCCCCTACGAAGTCGCCTTTTATGAAAGAGATAAAGTGACAGTTTTAGCCCCTAAAGAACTTAAAAATATCCACGCGCTAGGTAAGTCACCCGTGATCACAGAAGGGGACGCTACCATGGCAGAGTCTGGTGCCATCATAGAATATTTAGTGCAAACCCATGGTAAAGAATTTTATCCCACCCCTGGCACTGAGCAACACAGACAGTACACTTATTGGATACACTACGCTGAAGGTTCGTTAATGCCACAACTGTTGATTAAATTAATATTTGATAAAGTTAAAGACAGCCCCATGCCATTCTTTATCAAACCCATTGCTAAAATGATCGCCAATAAAGTCATTAATTCTTACGCAGGCCCAAATATAAAAACCAATTTAGAATTCATAGAGCAGCACCTATCTAAAAATGAATGGTTTTGCGGTAAAAATATAAGCGGCGCTGATTTTCAAATGAGCTTCCCGCTTGAGGCATTAGTGGCACGAGAAGGCGCCAACCACCTCCCTAACATCACAAAGTTTGTTAAAAAGTTTCAAGCCCGCCCCGCCTACCAGAAAGCACTTGAAGTGGGTGGCGAATACGACTACGCCTAACAATATCCGTTGATTTATAAGTAAAGAAATTGAAAGCTACAAATTTTTAACTTTAGCTTTCAATTTCCAACAACTCTACGATAATTATGACAACACTCAGAATTTTCACCCCCCTCACATGAGGCCACGATTATGCACCAAGCCGTTCTAGACTTTTGGTTTAAGGAAATCACCCCCGCCAAGTGGTGGAAGAAAGACCCTGAGTTTGATCAGCTAATATCAGAGCGCTTTGGAAAAATACACAGACAAGCCAACCAGGGTGAGTTATATGCCTGGCGCACGACCCCTGAAGGGCGACTAGCTGAAATCATTGTACTGGATCAATTCTCCCGAAATATTTACCGTGACTCCCCCAAGGCATTTGCCAGCGATGCCTTAGCTTTGGTATTGGCCCAAGAAGCCATTACCCACAAAGCCGACCAACACCTAGCCAAGCACATGCTAAGCTTTCTATATATGCCGTTTATGCACAGTGAATCACTTGAAATTCACCAAGTGGCCACCTCGCTATTTAAAGAGGCAGACCTGACTGATAACTACAATTTTGAGCTTAAGCATAAAGCCATCGTTGAGCAGTTTGGTCGATACCCACACCGAAATTCAGTACTGGGCCGAAGCTCTACCGCTGACGAAATTGAATTTTTAAAACAGCCCGGATCAAGCTTTTAACCTACGCCAACTTCCTCCCTATCTAAACAAGCGCTTTTTAGTTACCCAAATGACGCGGGTAACTATACTTTGAAGCCAATGCACTAAGACCCGCACTACTTTAAACTGGGAAAAAGTCAGGGAAGCGTGTCATGGTAAAGGCAATTGTATTTAGCATTTTATTATTCGTTCTAAGCCCTGTGAATATTTGCCATGCACAACAAGATGACCTCATATACGGCAACCCGTGGAGAGCATTCCCTTTTGATAAAAAAGAATTTCACCTTACCCCCCAAAACCTAAAGAAAAAGTGGCCATACTTACACAGAGCATCCCACTATCCTTTTCCAGATGCCGCATACATCAATAAGGTACTCACGCAAAACCCTGAACTTAAAAACGCCATCCCTCACTATCAATCACTTAGTAAAACGGCCAATATTCTACAAGAAGCATGGATAGCCTTTTTCAAGGGACAATTCCAAAAAGCCACCCAACTTGGCTATAGCCTTGGCCCACTTGGGTACTGCGTGGCATTTTACGCTCAATCTACCTACGCATCTCGGCTTGAAACCAACAAGCAAAAACGTCACGCACTTTGGGAAGATGTATTGAAGCGGCACGAACAATCTAAGACCCTCACACAATACGATATCACCACTCAGTTTTTTGCATTCTTCTCCATGGCCAGGCTCAGTGAAGAATTAGCCATGCCCACTGTGGTAACAAGAGACTATCTAAATAAGATGCAACAAGCCCTAGCTGAAATGAATGCCAAAGACCCTGATCATATTTTTATTTTGGCAGCACTAGGATCGATGGATGCAGGAATTGTTCGTAAATTAGGTAAGTTAATGGCAAGACTGGCCTTTGATGCCAACCACGAGTCCGTTGAAAGGTATTATCAGCAAGCGATTATCCAGCGTAAAAAGCTCCCCACAGTGCACATTGAATACGCTCAATCGCTACTGTATATGTACGGAAAGAAGAGACTGGATGACGCCATACAACACATGAGAACTGCCAGTGAAGTCCAACCTCAATATGCACTTGAGTCCATGAATATCTTTAAAGCCAAAAAACTACTAAACGAACTCATGGTCATTAAAGAACACAATGGCTATGGCTTAAGAAAATACGTAAAACGCAATAACGCTTCAGAAAAGAATTATTATTTTTAAGCTGCCCTATCATCAAACAGATGATTTTTGACGATACTGATTTAACAGTACGTCTGCAGGCATGGCCTTAGCATAGTAATGCCCTTGCACATAATCACATTTGTGAACCTTAAGGTGTTCTAGCTGCTGCTTTGTTTCCACCCCTTCGGCCAACACCTTCAGGCCAAGTTCATGAGCCATATCTGTAATCGCCCCAATAATGGTGCGGTTACTGGCATCATGCTCCACGTCGTGAATAAAGCTTTGATCAATTTTAATTAAATCCACAGGAAATACTTTCAAGTAACTCAATGAAGAATAGCCTGTACCAAAGTCATCAATGGCAAATGTAATGTCTTTTTTCTTTAATTTTTCAATAATAACAATGGTTTCTTTAACGTCATCAATCATAACGCTTTCGGTAAGCTCTAACTGCAACAAAGCTCCAGACAAACCCGATTCAGCCAGAGCATTTTCAATACAGCCCAATAGCTCATTGGGTTTATGAAATTGATTGGCCGAGATATTAATGGCCATTTTTACAGGAGGAAACCCCTTATTTAAAAGGCTTTGAAATTCATGACACGCTTTATGAACCACCCACTTGCCTAAGTCATTAATAAGAGAGGATTCCTCTGAAATAGGAATAAATTCACCAGGCAGCACCACGCGACCATCATCAATCCATCGAATTAATGCCTCCACGCCAGTTAACTCGCCGGTTTGCATATTAAATTGAGGCTGATAATAAAGCTGAAACGCATCATTTTCATGAGCCTTCATTATTTTGCGCTCAAACTCTAAACGTTTTTGGGCATTTACATTTAGAAATTCTTCAAAAAATTGAAAGTTATTTTTTCCCTTTTCTTTAGCATGGTACATGGCCATATCAGCGCATTTTATTAATTCAGTGGCCTCTTCACCGTCATCCGGGTACAAGCTAATACCAATACTGGTGGTAATGCTCATTTCACGATCAGCAATTAATGTTTTCTTCGTGAGTGAATTAAGAATATTATCGGCCATGTGAATAATGTCAGCATTGTCTTCCACATCATTGATGATGATACAAAATTCATCACCACCCAATCTGGCAACCGTATCCATCTCCCGCACACAGTCATTTAAGGTAATGGCCGTATGTTTTAATAATTGATCACCAAACTCATGCCCCCAAGAATCATTCACCGCTTTAAAATTATCTAAATCCAAAAACATTAAGGCTAATTTGGTTCGATGGCACTTGGCAGCGCTTATGGCCAGTTGAAAACGGTCGTGGTACAAACGGCGATTCGGCAACCCCGTTAACGCATCATAATAAGCAAGCTGACTGATGGTCTCGTGAGCTTCGTGAAGCTCAGTATTATCTTTAGAGGTCCAAATAATATGCGTAATAACCTTACCAGCAAAAATAGGCGATACAGACAACAACGCCCAATATGGCTCGCCGTCTTTTTTCAAACACATCACCTCGCCATTCCAGTCATGGCCATCCAATACCCTTCTCCAACACTGCTGAAGCACTTCTTGTTCAGCCACTAAAGCACGAGAAAAGCGATCAATGTTTTGGGAAAGCACTTCGCTTTCTTGGTAACCGGTTAATTGAGAGTAATAAGGGTTTATATATTCTATATTTCCCTGAATATCAGAAATCGCAATAGCACTTTTACTTTGCTCTATGGCAAGGTGTAATTGCTTAAGCTTGCTTTCTGCAATTTTGCGTTTTTCTTCTGCCTGTATATAGGTAATAACGCTGTTAATGTCATCGCTTAAGCTAGACAGCAATTCTAAGATTTGTGTATCAAAAGCATCTACTTCACTTGAATAAATAGCAAACACACCAATGGTTTTATCTTCTTGAATCACAGGAATCACCGCCAATGATTTAAAACCACAGGCCAATGCCGCACGACGCCAAGGGCTAAAACTATTGTCTAATTCAACATTATTCACAAATGCCACTTCACCAGTTTTACCACTTACCCCCACAGGGCCACGGGCAAACTCAGAATTATCAACACGTACATTAATGCCCGTAAGATAATGATTAGAATCCCCAGCTGAACTTACGGGTACTACATCATCTCCTTCTATCATCCCAATCCAGGCCATAGAGAAGCCACCATGCTTCACTGCAATATGACAAATAGAATCTAATAAGTCTTCTTTGGTGCGATTACTAATAATGGCTTTATTGGTTAGCCTTAACACCGTATACAGCCGATTGGCTGTGTGATATTGAGAGGTAGTTTCTTTATGCTGAGTAATATCACGGCTCACATGCAACACCACATTATTTAAGTCTTGGTATTTTATGGGCGTTAAGGTAATGGCATACCATTTGTCTTCTAATGATATTTCTTGGTAATGAATGGGTTCTTTTTGATAAATAGAGCGGCAAATGGGGCAGTCATGGGCGGCAAACTTTTTAGAATGAAACACATCATGAACATGCATGCCCACCATAATATCGGGGTGTTCAGAAGCATCCCGTGCAGATTGATTGGCATGCAAAATATGCCCCCCGCGACTCACCGCCACAATGGCATCTGGCAAAGCATTAAAAGTGCCTGAACTGAGGGTAAGCGACTTAAATGGCTGAGTAAGGGTACTTTCTACTAAGGCCACATAAATAGCCCAATAAGACATTAACTTGAAGATATGCCCCACAATAATGGTGACGCCAGACAAACTACTGTAAAGGGTAAAAGCCACTTCAGCGGCAATAGTCAAACCAATAGACAACATTAGTAGACGATAAACTGAAGCGTTAAATTTTAAACGGCGTACCCATACCCGTCTTGCGGCAGCAAACAGCAAGACGATAACAATGTACTCCCCAATAATTTTAGTGGCCGACAAACCATTTTCTTCATCATAAAGATCCGGAAACCATCCCATTAAAATTAAAAAACACAGTGCTGCAAACACCCCGCCTATCATCCAAAACAATAATAGATTACGGATTTTTCGATCCATAAAGCTGGTAAAGCCCAATAATATAAATGCTTCTAAAAACCGGGCCACCATCCAAAATTGAATGGTCGTACCGACGGTAGAATTACCTATAACATTAGTATCGGAGAAAGTGATGGTGTGGCAGAAATCCAGTATACCAACCCAAAAGTAACCACAACCGATGAACATTAAGAAGTGAGATTGTGAAAACTGATAGGTATTAAAGGCCACCACGAAAGTGAGAATAGCCACGATAATGGCAAAGCCTTCAACCAATGAATGAAAAAGCGTGGCATTAAAAAACGCAATGGGAAGCAAAACGGCCAAGAATAAAACCGGAACCTGAGCGTTCACTTTAACTTGAAAGTTATCTAAATACATATCAGTTACAACCACCCAATGTTCTAAAGCTCTCCATTTTGTTGCCGCTTACCAATCTATAAGCTAAAAACCGGCAGCTCACGCCATTTTACCCTGTATCGCTAACAAAGAAATATCAATTGGCTTAATCATTAAGACTATTGATACTTATCAAGAACGTTATCCTCATCAATCCCCTTAAAAACACATTGAGTGTTTTTAAGGGGATTATATTTTACTTGCTCGTACCTGAATTGGCAGGACGACGTCGTGGAGCTGAATTTGACGGTGATCTTTTCTCGCCAGTATTTTTCTTCTGACCAGCACTGCCTGCAATGTGTTTTTTGTTTTTACCAGTGGGTTTATGACCGCGCTGACTCTCTGCCGAGCGTTGTCCATCTTTGTGGTCAACGTTGGGTTTTTTAGGCTTTTTAGCTTTAATAGGGCGAGTATCTAAACGAGATTCAGGTAAACGGTTTATGGGGTCAAATTCCACCAAGTATTCACGCTCAAGTACTCTGCCAATAAGGCGCTCTATGGCACTTAACTCTTTAAATTCATCATGACTCACTAAGGATACCGCTTGTCCAGAAGCCCCAGCACGACCTGTGCGCCCAATACGGTGGACATAATCTTCAGCCACATTGGGTAAATCAAAGTTCACCACTTGAGGCAGCTGGTCAATATCAATACCACGAGCGGCGATGTCAGTTGCCACCAACACTCTCACACTACCTGCTTTAAAATCCGCTAAGGCACGAGTTCTGGCCCCTTGGCTTTTATTGCCATGAATCGCGGCGGCAGGAATTTTATGATCATCTAAAATTTTAGTCAGCTTGTTGGCGCCATGCTTGGTACGGCTAAAAACCAAAACCTGCTGCCAATCGTTGTCTTCGATTAATTTAATAAGAAGATTCGACTTTTGCTTTTTATCAACCGGATAAATCCACTGCTTCACTTTTGGCGCTGTACTATTGGCAGGTGTCACCGATATCTCAACCGGGTTATTCACCAAGCCCTTAGCTAAACGGCGAATATCATCTGAAAATGTCGCCGAAAATAATAAGTTCTGACGCTGCTTTGGTAAAAGCGCAATGATTTTTTTAATATCATGAATAAAACCCATGTCTAACATGCGGTCCGCTTCATCTAGCACCAACACTTCAAGGTTTTTAAAATTCACCGCACGCTGATTGTACAAATCCATTAAGCGACCAGGTGTGGCCACTAATACATCCACGCCACCGCGTAACTTTTGCATCTGCGGGTTAATTTTAACGCCACCAAATACCACTGCACTTTTTAACGGCAGATTTTGGCTGTACTTGGATACGTTATCAGCCACCTGTGCCGCCAGTTCTCGAGTAGGGGTAAGAATCAAGGCACGAGCTTGGTTATTCTGGGCACGTTGACCATTGGACAACAATTGCAGTATAGGCAAGGTAAAACCAGCGGTTTTACCGGTACCGGTTTGGGCAGCGGCCATCACATCTTTACCCTGCAGTACCGCAGGAATGGCTTGTGCTTGAATAGGGGATGGCGTGGTATAGCCTTGTTCGGTGACTGCTTTTAGAATTTCTTCAGATAAACCTAGGGTGTCAAAGCTCATATAATCTCTCTTTTGTGTGTGGAGATGGCTTTGTCTAACTTTATGGGGTCACTAATTTTCATGACTGTCACCCAAACTTCAAAGCGCATAGATTCTCTCTGTGGTGCTATTTTTGCATACCGTCCTTTGACGGCGGTGAATCTTAGCCGATCTCCACCCTATGCGCCACCTAATAACCTGCCTCACGTCCCAGTGTGAACCTTTCCTTTAAACATCAGTATAGACAGGGGCAGAGAATGTCTATACCTGCTCTTATATTCCTCCTTAACGGGCATAATGAGCAGGCCTTCCTATTGCTGCCTTAAATACCAGTGGTCACTTGAGAATTTCCCTGGCGATGATGACTTTTTGAATTTCACTGGTGCCTTCATAAACAGTGCTCACCCGAACATCCCTCACTAATCGCTCTATGGGGCAATCTTCCACATAGCCTAACCCACCCATTAATTGCTGGGCCACATAGCAAGCTTCACAGGCTTTCTCTGTGGCAAATAGCTTGGCCATGGAAGCCTCAGTACCAAAGTATTCACCCTGCTCCTTTTTATAGGCAGCCTGCATAATCAATAAACGCGCCGCCTGTAGGTTCATCGCCTGCTCAGCCAGCATCCATTGCACCCCTTGAAATTGACTAATGGATTGACCAAATTGCTGGCGCTCTTTCACATGATCAATCGCAATGTCCATGGCTGCTTGTGCCACGCCCAACGCTAAAGAGCCCACCCCTATTCGGCCACCCGCTAACTCCCCTACCGCTATTTTAAAACCTTTGTTTAACTCTCCCAGTAAAGCACTTTCATGCACTTCACAGTTTTCAAAAATCACTTCATTGGTGGCCGATGCCCGCTGACCCATTTTCTTTTCTTCTTTGCCAATGATTAAGCCTGGGGTATTGGCTTCCACTAGAAAGCAACTGATGCCTTTGCCTTTTGCAAGGTGACTGTCGGTCACGGCCCACACCACAAAGACTCCTGCGTAAGCGGCACTGGTAATAAAGAGTTTACTGCCATTAATGACCCACTTGTCGCCGTTCTTAGTGGCGCGAGTTTGCATATTGGCAGGGTCAGAGCCTGAACTGGCTTCAGTTAAACAAAATGCCCCAGCGGAATATTCACCGCTGCACAGTTTATGTAAATAATGTTGTTTTTGTTGCTCATTACCAATGGCTTGAATCACTTCTGCCACCATATTGTTTACTGAGCAAGTGACTGCTGTAGAGGCACAGCCTTTGGCAATTTCGGTAATGGCCAAACTAAAGGCCACTGAACCTGCTTCGGTGCCGCCATAATGTGATTCTATGTTTAGCCCCATAAAACCAAGCTCGGCCAATTTTTTTAAATTACCCAAAAAAACAGGCCTATGGGCTGGGTCTTGCACCTTTTGAGCAACAGGCATTAATTCTGATTGGGCAAATTTTTCAGCGGTTTGCGCAATCATGGTTTGAGTATCGGTTAAAGCCAGATTCATTGAATACGTCACTATATTGTTGTTATTAGGCTCACTTTAAATCACTTTAGCCTCTTCACGTAAGAAGAATTGCTGCCAACTTCAAGGGGAAAAGCTGCCCAGCTGGTTTTGCTAAGCCACGCCTACAAAGAGCTCGAAGAATTATTGCTCTAAGTGATGGCAAAGTAGCCAGCAAACTCAGGTTTTTTCAGTATAATGGGGGCTATTCAGTCTAAGTTGGATTTGTATTTTGACTCAATTTCGTCCATGTATTGATTTACATGAAGGCCAAGTAAAGCAAATAGTCGGCGGCAGCCTTAACGATCAAGGTGCCGAAACTAATTTTGTAAGCCACTACGACAGCAGCTATTACGCCGAGCTATATAAGCTTCATAATTTACAAGGGGGTCATGTGATCGCATTGGGCCCTGGCAATCATCAAGCCGTCATGAATGCCTTACATAAATGGCCAGGCGGATTGCAATTTGGTGGCGGTGTAAACCATGAAAACGCCGCTGACTTTCTACAAGCCGGTGCCAGCCACGTCATTGTCACTTCTGCACTTTTTGAAAATGATCAATTTTCTTTTGAAAAACTAGAGCAAATAAAAAAAGTAACCGGCCGAGATAAACTCATTTTAGATTTAAGCTGCCGACGTACCCAAGATGGCTGGAACATCGCCACCAACCGCTGGCAAACCGTTACCCAAACACAAATTAATCCCCAAAACCTGAAAGAGCTGGCCAATCACTGTAGTGAATTTCTCATTCATGCCGCAGATGTAGAAGGCTTACAGGGCGGCATAGATGAAGAACTGGTCACCTTACTAGGGCAACATGCTCATATTCCCATGACCTATGCTGGGGGCGCGCGCTCACTGAATGACCTAAAGCGCGTGCATGAGCTATCTGGCGGTAAAGTAGACTTAACCATCGGCAGCGCATTGGATATTTTTGGGGGCTCGGGCATTACCCTTAAAGAATGCATTAATTGGAATGCCCAGCAGGGTTAATTCAGTGAAGCCACCGGGGTATATTCATGAGTGATTTATTTTCTCAGTCTAACGCCCCTGATGCCTCCGGCACGCCAGTCCCCACCAGCGAAGTGCTGGCGCCCGGCATTGTGCTGATAAAAGGCCTATTACAAAGCTCAGTCTATTTAAAACATATTCAAGATATTGTTAGCCAAGCACCTTTGCGTCATATGATGACGCCCATGGGCTACCCCACTAAGATCGCCATGACAAATTGTGGCCACTATGGATGGGTTAGTAGCCCACATGGCTATCAATACAGTGCCACCGACCCTCTCTCTAATTTGCCATGGCCTAGCATGCCGCCAGCTTTTATCGAACTGGCACAACAAGCAGCTCTATTGGCAGGCATTCGTCATTTCACACCCGACGCTTGCCTTATTAATCAATATGAAATTGGCCATAGCCTGGGCCGCCATCAAGATAAAGACGAAGCCGATTTTAAGTGGCCTATTGTTTCTGTCTCTATGGGTTTACAAGCAGTCTTTCAGCTATTTCCAGACACCCCAAAAAACGCCCATCACTACCTTGCTAATAACCTTCCGAATAACCAAGCTGAACATGGCCAACGCCTGACTCAAAAAACGCACAATATATTACTGCAAGATGGTGATATTTTGGTAATACACGGGCCCGCAAGGTTGCGCCACCATGGCATAAAACCCATAAAAGCCGATTTACTTCAGCCCCATTTACAACACCGCTATAACCTCACCTTTCGCAGGGCGCGCTAATTTCTGTTAATTGAGTCACAGTTTATCTCAGCACTCACGACTATTTGTTAGTGCTTTGTAGGGGGGTAAATCCTTTGTAGGCAAAAAACAATTTTTTGCTTTTCTTTGTACAAATTCAAAACATTTCCCAGACAGACCATCGCCTCACTTGCCGCCATACTTGCCTTGACATTATCCCTTCGCATTTTACAGGTGCAGCTATGCAGTGGCCCCAAAAAAACTTAAATCGCATCTTATTCGAGCCAAGCGCCCTACTTTTTTTAAGCTTTTTAATTTTATTTCTCACTCACATTTCTCAGTCACCATTGGACATTAACCAGTTTGTTCCGAAAACAGTTTATAAATTGGCGTTTCAATCGCATTTTTCAAGCGAAGAGAGCGATGTGAATATCCACACCTATTTGCCTAAACAAAGTCCGTGGCAACATATTTTAGATGAAAAAATCACCCCGCAAGACTTCACCACCAAAGAACAATTATTGCCGTCCGGACGGCTAATGACTTGGTCGGGAGATGAAAGCCAACATTACGCTGGTTATGAATACCTTCTCCACCTAACCGGAAATCAGTTTTCACTGCCTGACAATACTGCTATTGAAAAAAATCTCCCCAGCGAGATAAGCACCTATCTTGATAGCAGCGAACATGTGCAAGTGAACCATCCAGAAATTGCTCAACTTTGGCAAAATATTAAACCTGCTAACCAAGATCTAAAATCAGTATTAACCAGTATTTTCAATTACACCCATCAAGAAATTGATTCAGTGCCGTTTAAAGGCACCACCGATGCGCTTACCACAGCGCGTTTAAAAGTCGCCAGTTGTAACGGAAAAAGCCGCTTATTTGTAGCGTTGGCGAGACTAAATGGCATTCCTGCTCGCCTAGTGGGTGGGCTAATCTTAGACAATGGCAGTAAAAAAACCAGCCACCAATGGGTAGAAGCCTACGTGCAAGGCCATTGGGTAAGCTTTGGCCCCACCAATGGTTATTTTGCCACACGGCCCAGCCACTTTTTAAAGTTGTATCAAGGAGACGAAGCGCTATTTCGTCACACCAGCAACATTGGCTTTGACTACTTGTTCAGTATATCCAGTCAAACCGTTAGCCCCTCTTTGTACCCCGATCTATTAAGCGATAATCCAGCCAAAATTAACCTAGCGCCCACCTTAACCGAGCTACACCTATCCCCCACAACGGTTTCGATTATTTTATTATTTCCATTATGTACGCTCATCATCACTTTTCTGCGCAATGTGGTGGGCATTAAAACTTTTGGTATTTTCATGCCCATGCTAATCGCGGCCACCTGTATGTACAGTGGATTATTTTGGGGGTTATTGGGTTTTATAATCATTTTAATGATTGCGCTGGTGTTTCATATTTGGCTTGAAAAACAGCGTATTTTAAAAACCGCTCGCTTAGCCACGGTAATTTCTCTCATCAGTTTATTATTCATTAGCATGCTGTATTTAATGAACAACGATCAAAAAATGGAATTCGGCATGCTGGCCCTTATGCCGGTGGTCATCATCAGTTTTGTGGCCGAGCGTATTCATCAGGTGACGGTTGAGGGTCATTGGATGGAACTGCTGACCACGTCACTGGGGACGCTATTAACCATACTGCTTTGTTACTTCTATATGGACAGTTATCTATTGCAAAGCTTGTTCAGTATTTTCCCCGAAACCTATTTATTAGTTTTAGCTGGGCTCATTTTCATTGGCAAGTGGGATGGCATTCGCATCAGTGAATTAATGCGCTTTAAACACGTGGACAACCGCGTTAATAAAAATTTACTGGGCATCAACAATCGCAACCGTAATATTATTTACAAACATAACAGCAAGCCTCTGCTGCGCTTGGCCGCTGACAAACTGGCCAGCAAGAAAGCCTTAATAGATAAAAAAGTATTGGTGCCTAAAACCCTTGCCACTTTCAAGCATCAGCACCATTTAAATTCTCTTCAAGAGCAATTGACAGGTTTAAAAGAATTTGTCATCAAACCAAACAATGGCAGTCAAGGAAATGGGATTTTAGTAATTATCGATAAAAAAGAACATTATATAAGCGCAGGTGGAAAAACCTTCAGTCTTGATCAACTCAAGCAGCACATAAAAGAAATTTTAATTGGCAGCTTCAGCCAAAGCGGTGAAACCGACATCGCTTATATTGAACCTCTTATAAAGCAAGACCCACGCATCAATCTCATTAGCCCTCAAGGCTTAAGCGACATTCGAATTATCTTGGCCAATGGTCAAATCATCAGTGCCATGCTGCGCGTACCTAGTCAGGCCTCTAACGGCAAGGCCAACTTGCATCAAGGGGCCATTGGAGTGGCCGTAGATATTGAAACGGGTCAAACCTTAAAGGCTATGCACAAGGGCAAGGTTATTCAATTTCATCCCGACACCAAAGCTTCTCTTATTAATGTGCCCGTGCCCCACTGGTCACGTATTAAGGAGATGGCCGTCAATAGTTACCAAGCCGTGCCATTGGCCTATTTAGGTGTGGATGTGTGCCTAGATGAAATATTAGGACCCTTGGTATTGGAAGTGAATGGTCGAGCCGGGCTTGAAATTCAAAATATTCATCAAACAGGTTTTAAAAAAGAATTACTTCTCGCCATCGAAGGAGCACCAGCCCAATGAAAACCCTTATAAATAGCAGCTTTATTTATGCCTGCCTTGTTTTAATTTTTACCTTAAGTGTTTTTATTAATGAAACCTTCCTTAATGCACAAGCGCAAGATTTAGAAATTGTTCACTTAACTCAAAGCACGGATTCACCCCAAAATCAGTCATTTGATTTGGAGCAAAAAGAAGCCACATCCGATGAGCAGCCTATTCCTTTTTCACAAGCGCTCTCTTTAAGCCGACAAGGCAAAACCGAGCAAGCCATAAAATTGTACCAAGAGATCATTATTCAACAGCCTAACCACCAAATGGCCGCCATTAATGTCGTAATACTGCTTAAAAAATCACAGGGCTGCGAACAACTTGAGGCCAGTATGGTGCATGCCATTAATGTCAGTCGCGGTAAGCGAAAAGCCAAAGCCCATAGTTTATTTGCCAGCTGTTTAGATGAACAAAAGCAATACTCCAAAGCCCTTCATCACCTTGATAAGTCATTAGAGTTTCGCCCTAATCACGCAGCCACCTGGTTAAAACGAGCCCTCATACAACAAAAGGCGCAGTTACCTTTTACTCAGGTTTTACAAAGCTATGCTCAGGCTCTGGCCATGGATGAAAAAAACCAAAACATTCGCTTAGACATGGCCCAATATCAACAAGCTCATCTTGATTTTAACGGCAGCATAAAAACTCTAAAAGATAAATATAAATCACTTAAAAGCTCCACCCTTGCTCATCAGGTATTAGCTTGGAATTACTTAGAAATAGGCAAGATCAACAATGCTAAGAAACACGCCAACCTTGCTAAATCATTACAGGATAGTGACAACGGGTTTAATCAAGCATTAATCGATTTTTTAGACGGCGACACTGGCCAAGCACTTGAGAAGGCCTCTGAGTTAAAGAAAAAAAAAGCAGAGCATCATTATCTTTTAGCCAAGATTTACCAAAAGAAAAAATGGTTCAATCACAGCAACACTCAACTTAAAAAAGTGATTAACGCACAAGGTAATTCCCTATACGAGTTAAGAGTGGCTTGGATGACACTGAACAACCTTAAATCTAATCTTGATGAAGACAGCCAACTACAAGCCTTAAGCCAGTTTCTTAATAAAGACATTGCCCCAAGCTACGTGGCCTATGAAGCCAGTAAACAAGCAAAAGATTTAAATCGATTTAAGGAGGCCAAAGCGTTCATAGATTTGGCGAGAAACAACACTGTGAATAAAATACATTCCAAAAACAATGAAAAACTTTATGGTGAAATTTTGTGGCTAAACAATCAAAAGCCTCAAGCGGTTTCTCATTTAACCCAGTTAAGCCTTAAACACCCAAGCAATCGCAGCATAAAACGCTTACTGGGAAAGTACCTCATTGACCAACAGAAACCCAATGATGCATTAGCGGTATTACTGACCATTGCGAAAGACGAACGCAATAAAAAAGATTTATTCGCACTGGCCTCCTTACATAGCCAGCTTAACCAGCCAACCCAAGCCATTGACAATTTAACCGAACTTCTGCAACGCAATGAACGTCATATCGAAGCACGTTTTTTATTGGCCCAGCAGCTTCTTAAAACCGATCAGGTGAAAATGGGTAAAAGGCACCTTGCGCTGCTGCTTAAGTTAGACCAACACCATTTGGCCGCTCAAAAACTATTTTCCAAGGTTATTTAATATGCCAATTATATTCCCAATCATCGTATTAACCCTATTGGTAGTGGCTCCCTGCCAAGCGAAAACAGCTGCCTCTTCATTAGCCCACAAGAACGTGAAAATGTTTGATATTAAATTCACCTCCTCCTTTGGGGTAGACAGCAATCCCTACCGATTTTCAAACCAGTATTCAACAGACAGCCGCGAATATTTACAACAAGAACTCAGAGCTAAAATATTGTTAAGTAAACACTGGTACAGCAAATTTTCCCTGAAGGACGTTCAATATCAACACGCCTCTGACTGGGCCGATAGCCAAAAAATATCCGCTGAACTTGCCTACAACAAAGGTAAAAAAAGACAGAAAAGCCTTTTTAATCTAAAATATGAGCAGTTGGATAAAACCTACGTAAGTCGTTTATCAGGTGGTCTTAGCAGTTACTCAGATACTCAGCTTAATGATCGATATGATTACCAGCAGCTAAGTACTTATTGGAGCCAACAACACAAGGTTACACGCTCTCTTGATTGGCGTTATAAACTGGCCTACCGAGTAAAAGATTACGATGATTTTTCTACCATTAATATCAGTAACCTCGATTACCAATCAGTTACGCTCACCAATGACTTTAGCCATAAAATAACCAAAAGGTTACACCACATCGCCAGTCTAAAAATCAGCCATCGAGACTATCAAGACAAACGCCAAAAAGACATTAAGGGCGAGGACCTAACCAACACCGAGCTAAGCTACTTAGATTCCACATTGGGGTATGAACATCTGTGGCAACAAACTAAACGCCATAAGCTTTCTGCCTCATGGGATTATATGCTGCGCAAAGATAATGGCAGCGGATACTACGACAGCCGTGAGAGCACATTAAAAATCACCTCAAAATATCGTCTGAATGCAAAAACTGCCTTCACCGCTCAATATCAGTATGTGGACTTCAGTTATGAGCGCCCGTCAGTACAAAGTACCGACACCACCACTGAAGAATACAGCAGTCACCAGCAACATCGTATTAAACTCAATAGCCGTATTAATTTGAGGCGCTATTTACCCCTAAACGCACAATGGTTAATGGCTTATGAATTCGTAAATGAAGACAGTGACAAATCACAATACACCTATAAACGCCACATACTTGAAACGGGTTTACGCTTTAAATTTTAACTTAACGACAGCGTTTATAAAAAAAGAGTATTTAACAATGACACTTTAAACGCCTAAGTTTAGGCACCTTTCATTACCTGCTGATCTTGAGGCACTGACTAGGAACTTAGCCCCGTATTTTATCAATACGAGGGCTGCTAAGTTTTTAGCATTAAGGGCCCTCTTTTGTCAGTCGGCTCTTTAATTTTATGGCTCGCAGCAATCAATAAAGCGTTACCCATTAGCCGTTGCAGATAACGACTTTTGGGATTCGCAATAGTGTTTAAGGTCATTCAAAATACCTGAAAAGGCTTTCCCTAACCCTATTTTTAAAACGGGGCTCAGTAATTTTCCCATGATCTTTAAATCAGGTGTGGATTCCCACAACACTTTCGACTGGCCATTACCCAAATTCAGCACGGACATTTTAACGGTATTTTTGTTCACCGGCAGCAGTCCTGGGGCATTTTTAGGCACCACATCAAACACCAAATATTGCTCTTTTTCGTTGTACTGGGTGATCACTTCTTCAGCTTTTAAACCCTTAGGGCCACTGCCTAGTTCGCACACTCGCCCCGCAACAGGCGCCGACGTATTGTGATGGCCTTCGTCAAAAGCATAAGATTTTTTAACCGGTCCCATCCATAAGTGGGCTTGATCAAATTCTTCTGCCACCACTTTCCAAACTAGCTCGCTAGGTTGATTAACAATAATGCTTTTAGTGATTTTCATAATGTAACGCCTTTAATAATAGAGTGTTTCGCTTGACGTTGAGAAGCTTACGTGGACACTTAACGTTACGGAACCATCAAAAAGAGGCCATTACGGTGCAAAAATCGACCATGGGATGGGATGACGTGCAATTCTTCCTATCGGTAGCCCGCTCCGGCAGCGCACGTGCCACGGCATTAGTTTTGAACATCAGTCACACCACCGTCTCAAGACGCATTGAAAACCTAGAGTCCAGTTTGGGCACCCGTCTATTCGATCGCGGTGTATCAGGGTATGTCCTCACTGAAGGTGGTCATTCTATGTTGGAATTTGCAGAGCAAGCCGAGGATGTATTACTCAGTGCCGAACGCCATTTGGCTGGTAAAGACCGCGAATTAAGTGGTGACATTCGACTCACCACCCCTGATGTTATTGCCACTCAATTGTTACTACCCGACCTTGTACACTTCACCAACCAGTACCCAGACATAGACATAGACCTGCGTATCTCTACTGATCTATACGACCTCACCCGCAGAGAAGTAGACATTGCCATTCGCTTTTTAGGCTTTGGTAGCCCACCGCCTGATCCCTTGATCGGGCGTAAACTGGGCTCAGTGGCCAGTTGCTTTTATGCCACTCAAGAATACTTAAACCAACATGATTTGAACGACCTAAATACTCAGGCCCGCTGGCTAAGCTGGGGGGAACAAGAGCGCTTTCCTCAATGGGTGAAGGCCTCCCCTTACCCTCACATTACCACCCGTTTTCAATTGGATCATGGCGGCACTCAAATCGGCGCCGCTTTGGCAGGTATGGGCATTAGCATGCTGCCATGTTTTCTCGGAGACAAAACCCAAGGGCTGGTGCGCATTCCCAAAGCCACTCCCAATATTAACCATGAAATTTGGCTGCTTTCTCACCCTGATAATCGCGAAGTCACACGCTTACGGCGTTTTCGTGAATTTGTGGTGGCATTATTTGAAAATAAACAAGATTTATTGGCTGGAAAGTGACGCCAGTCCCCTTTGAAGCACTGCACAGTGGCCATCTCCCAACCCTGTTCTAAGCTTAACAACAAGACTTTCCCCAGAGCTTAAAATCGTGATTGAAAACGATTACCGCGACCTTAAATTTTTAATAGTGGATGACTTTGATACCTTTCAAAAAATCCTCAAACGCCTCTTACATGGCCTTAGTGCGCAAGACATCGACATGGCCCTCACCGGTGCCCAAGCCATAAAAGCCTGCAAGCAACAAAAATACGATGTGATCTTTTGTGATTTCGATCTTGGCAAAGGCATTAATGGCCTACAAGTCTTAGAAGAATTAAGGTATCTAGAGCTCCTGAAAAGCAGCACCGTCTTTATTATGGTCACCGCCGAGTCTGGCCGAGACGCCGTGGTGGGCGCCATGGAATACAAGCCAGATGCCTACATGAATAAACCCGTTTCATCAGGTGAATTACAAGCAAGGCTGGTGAAATCCCTCAAACAAAAACAAGCACTGGCCAGCATATACCGCCACCTAGACAACGGCGACTATCAAAAAGCCATAGTAGAATGTGACGAACACATATCGAAAGGCAGTCGTCACAAAAACTTTTGTTTAAAAACAAAAGGCAACCTGCTACTAAAATCAGGGCGCAGCCAGGAAGCCCAAACCCTCTATGAAAACGTTTTAAAAGAGCGCCCCTTGTTCTGGGCACAAATTGGGTTGGCACACGTATTGGCCGAACAAGATTTAAATAATGATGCACTACAAGCCTTTCAAAAAGCCTATGAAGAGAACCCAGCCAGTTTAGAGGCATTTGAGGGGGCTGCTCGAACTTTGGTGAAGCTAGGAGATGCCAATGCCGCACAAAAATTACTTGAAAAAAGCAGCACTATTTCATCGCGATCGGTTACCCGACAAAAATTATTGGCAGATATTTGTAAAGTGAATGGCGATTTTGAAGGGGCCGCTAAAGCCAGTCGCCGAGTGGTCAAACTGGCCGAATATGGCATTCATAAAAGCGCCGATAACGACTTAGATTTAGCCGACAACCTCACAGAAGCGGCATTGCATTCCACCAACGAAGAAAGAACCAAAGACCTGGCCCATGAGGCACTGGAGACCCTTAAGAACACCCAAAAAGAATACGACAACCAAGACGTTGCCATACAAAGTAAACTGGTGGAGTCCCGCGCTCAGGTCAGTCTCAACCACCCTAACGAGGCCCAACAAGCATTACACGATGCCGAACAAAAAATGCAAATGGCTTCAGGTAAGGCCAGTTTACGCACCCAATTAGAACTCACCAAAAGTTACCTACAAACAGGGCACAAAGACAAAGCCCATGAACTATTAACAATCCTTGCCGAGCAATACCGTAACGACCCTAATGTATCAGCCTTATTAGATCAACTCACCGATGAGCCAGTGACACAATCGGGCAAGCGCGAAGTGGTCCGCATTAATAAAAAAGGCATTGCCATGTTTGATGAAGGGGAATACCAAAAAGCCATTGAATTATTTTCACAGGCCATACAAAGATTTCCAAAACATTTGGGTATTCGCTTAAATGTCATTCAATCTTTTTTATTTGAGATGAAAAAAAAAGGTCCTAGTCAAAAAAAACTGGCTTTGTGTGAGCACCACATGAATACCATTAAAAATTTGGATGAAAACAACAAACAATTTAAGCGCTACCTCTCTTTTCAAGCGGCTTTAAAAGCCCTTAATCAACACTTGAATAAAAAGGCCAGTTAAATGGAAGCACGAGAAATGGAAATGCTGCTTGCCTCCAGCATTCATGACATGAAAAACTCCATCGCCATGATTTTAAATTCTGTTGACCAACTCAGTGTCGATACACTATCAGCCGACAATTCCAATAAACACTTAGCCCATTTACGGTATGAAGCCAGTCGCTTAAATAACGACTTAATGCATCTACTGGGTGTGTATCGCATGCAGGAACAGGAACTGCCTATCGCCATTGATGAACACGAAGTTTACGAAATACTTCACCACCAATATTTAAAGAATGAAATTCTACTAGAGAAGTCCAACATACAATTTAAGCTTGATTGTGACGAAGAAGAAATTTGGTATTTTGACAACGAATTGATTGGTGGAGTCATTAATAATGTGGTGGTAAACGCCGTTCGGTACTCTCATAGCAATATTTGCATATCAGCCAAAATAGAGAATCAACAATTGTGTATTGAGGTCAATGATGACGGGGATGGCTACCCAGAAAACATGATTCATTGTCGAGACAATCCCCTTAAATCCATTGACTTTCGAACCGGCAGCACCAGCCTCGGTTTATACTTTGCATCAAAAGTGGCAAATTTGCATAAAAAAGGAGCTCTTTGCGGCCATGTGGAATTAAAAAATGGCGGCGATTTAGGAGGCGGGGTTTTTGCTATTTATTTACCTTAAACGCGAAGCGGTTAACACTTCTGGCTGCAAACTCTCTGATAATTTGCGCAATGGATATCCTCGACTAAACTTAATCATCTTTTAATTTTCCCGCATCATTTTTCATTAGCAATTTTTATTAACACGCCCTGCTTATTCCATTTAATTTTTAAAACACAAAACGTAGCAAAAAGCCTACGAAGCATCACCTAATAATATTTTATGAAATAAGTATTAACACTTAGACTACATGAGTCGAGTCTGTGGATTAACGCATGAAGCATCTACTGCTTTTAGCATTTACAATTTTTATTACCGCTTGCGGTGGCAGTGGTGGTGGCAGTAATGTGCCCGAAGCACCGCCGGCTTCGCTTGATCAAAAGATCCTTGATGAACACGCCTGCCTTGATGGCAGTTGGCTTGCTGTCTCTCGTAATTTAAAAATCAACGGCAACGAGTATCCGGTCGCCACTGAAAAAATATTTCTCATTATCTCAGGGCAAAGCAATGTTAGCACCATAGAAGACATCGCTAACTTGCAAGTTCGATATTCAGGCTCTGGTTTAAGATCTTGGTATACCGATAACGGCATTACCGAAGACATTCACGCCCTGCAATGGCATTCACTATTTTCACTCACCAATAATCCAAACATTGGTAGCCTTTCTATTACGAATGCCTGTCGTAATCGCTATTCTGGAGCAGTGAAGAACAATGCCCTACCTCAATGTGACAACGATGATTTATTTGATCGCTTCACAGACATCTCCCTGGATTGCAGTGCTGATGTGAACCGTCTCACCATGGAGAATGAGAAAGCCTCGATTAATTTTCAACGCATTACTGACAACATGGATTTAGTGGAGTTTAGCCGCGATAATTTTTCACCTGACCTTGAGCCTCCCGCACCCGTGGAGTTACTGGATGAAGAAGACATTCAAGAAATTTTGGATGAACAATTAGCCGGTCTCGCCCCCGAAGAGATTGAGCTAATTGAAGAGGTGTTAGAAGAAATTTTTGAAGGCATGGATGACAACCCTCTTACCCCTGAACAGGAACACCCCGCGGTGGAACCCGACCCGGTGGATCCTGACGACCCAGACCCTCGCCAAGAAGACAGTGATGGCGACAGCTACCCTGACACTCTGGATGCCTTTCCAAATGATCCGCTGGAATGGTTAGATACCGACAACGACCTAGTAGGCAATAATGCTGATACCGATGACGACAACGATAATGTGCCTGATAGTGAAGACGCCTTCCCCCTTGATAATCAAGAGTGGCAAGACAACGACAATGACAATATAGGCGACAACAAAGACCCTGATGATGACAACGATGGGGTATCCGATGTATTAGATATGTTCCCATTAGATCCCAGTGAAACCTTAGATCATGATAATGATGGTTTAGGCAATAATCTTGATGGGGATGATGATGGCGACCTTGTCATAGATGCAAATGATGCCTTCCCATTTGATGCCACCGAATGGCTAGACACCGATACCGATGGCCTAGGCAATAACGCCGACCCCGATGATGACAACGACAATGTGTTGGATATTCTTGATGCCTTTCCACTGAACAGCCAAGAAGCATTTGATCATGACAATGATGGCCTTGGCGACAACGCAGACACCGATGACGACAACGACAATGTTTTAGATGTACATGACGCCTTCCCGTTTAATGCCAATGAACATCTTGATACCGATAACGATGGCACAGGTAACAATGGCGATATTGATGATGACAACGACGGTGTTTTAGATGTAAACGATGCCTTCCCGTTAAATGCGTCAGAAAGCGCAGACTTTGACGGAGACGGAGTCGGGGATAATGCCGACACCGATGATGACAACGATGGCGTGCTAGATGTAAACGATGCCTTCCCATTTAATGCCAATGAAAACGCCGACAGTGATGGTGACGGCGTGGGCGACAATGAAGATGCCTTTCCTAACGACCCCAATGAATCGGCCGATAGCGATGGTGATGGTGTCGGCGACAACGAAGATGCCTTCCCTAACGACCCCAATGAATCGGCCGACAGCGATGGCGATGGTGTAGGCGACAACAGCGACGCCTTCCCTAACGATGCCAATGAATCGGCCGACAGTGATGGCGATGGTGTAGGCGACAATGTCGATACTTTCCCTAACGATGCCAATGAGTCGGCTGACAGTGACGGTGATGGCGTGGGTGACAACAGTGACGCCTTTCCTAACGATGCCAATGAGTCCAGCGACAGCGATGGTGACGGCGTGGGTGACAACAGTGATGCCTTCCCTAACGATGCCAATGAATCTGCCGACAGTGATGGCGATGGCGTGGGCGACAACAGTGATGCCTTCCCTAATAACGCAGGCGAATCCACTGATACCGATGGTGACGGTGTAGGAGATAGCAGCGATTTAGATGACGATGGCGACATGTGGAGTGACAGCGATGAACAGGCCTGTGGCAGCGACAGTTTAAACAGCGCTTCTGTGCCTAGCGATCATGATAATGACCATATCTGTGACGCACTGGATAATGACGATGACAACGATGGGGTTAATGATGCAAATGATGCGTTCCCATTTAATGCAGCAGAATCGGCCGACAGTGATGGTGACGGTGTGGGTGATAATTCAGACGCCTTCCCATTTAATGCCAGCGAATATCAAGACAGCGACGGTGACGGGGTTGGTGACAATAGCGACCCATTCCCTAATGATGCTAATGAGTCAGTGGATACCGACAACGATGGCACCGGTAATAATAGCGATGCCGATGACGACAATGATGGCGTACCAGATGATGTGGATTTATTCCCACTGGATGCCAATGAAGACAGCGATTTCGATGGCGATGGCCTAGGCAATAATAGCGACACCGATGATGACAATGATGGCGTATTAGACGTCAACGATGCATTCCCATTTAATGCCGAGGAATCTGTTGATAGTGATGGCGACGGCGTGGGCGACAACGGTGATCCCTTCCCTAACGATGCCACAGAATCCGCCGACAGTGACGGCGATGGCGTGGGTGATAACAGTGACGCCTTTCCTAACGATGCCAATGAATCCATAGACTCAGATGGAGATGGCGTGGGCGACAACGGTGATGCCTTCCCTAATGACGCCACTGAGTCCGCCGACAGTGACGGCGATGGCGTGGGTGACAATTCAGATGCCTTCCCTAATGACGCAGGCGAATCCACTGATACCGATGGTGACGGCATTGGTAATAATAGTGACGATGACGACGACGGCGATGGCACATTAGATATTAACGATGCCTTCCCACTGGATGCCAGTGAATCCCTAGACACAGATGAGGACGGCATTGGTAACAACACGGATACCGATGATGACAATGACGGCGTAGTAGATGCAGATGACGCCTTCCCACTGGATAGCGGTGAATCGCTGGACAGCGATGGCGACGGTGTAGGCGACAACAGCGATGCCTTCCCTAATGATGCCAATGAGTCTGCCGACAGTGATGGCGATGGCGTGGGCGACAACAGTGATGCCTTCCCCAACGATGCCAATGAATCCACTGACAGTGACGGCGATGGCGTGGGCGACAATAGCGATGCCTTCCCTAATGACGCCAATGAATCCGCCGACAGTGACGGCGACGGAGTCGGTGACAACAGCGATGCCTTCCCTAACGATGCTAACGAATCCGCCGACAGCGATGGCGATGGTGTCGGTGACAACAGCGATGCCTTCCCTAATGACGCCAATGAATCTGCTGACAGTGATGGCGATGGCGTCGGTGATAATGCCGATCCATTCCCCAACGATGCCAGTGAAAGCGTGGATACCGATGGCGATGGCATTGGCAATAACAGCGACACAGACGATGACAATGATGGCTACCTTGATAATGAAGACGCCTTCCCAGAAGACGACAGCGAGTGGCTAGACACAGACGGCGATGGTGTAGGCAACAATTCAGATACCGATGATGACGGTGACGGCGTGTTGGATATTAACGATGCCTTCCCATTAAATGCCGGCGAATCGGCGGACAGTGATGGCGATGGCGTAGGCGACAATTCAGATGCTTTCCCTAACGATGCCAATGAAAATACCGACACAGACGGCGATGGCATTGGCAACAATACCGATGACGATGACGATGGTGATGGCACGCTGGATATTCACGATGCCTTCCCACTGGATGCCAATGAAACCCTAGACACAGATGGTGACGGCATTGGTAACAACACCGACACCGATGATGACAATGACGGCGTATTAGATGCAGATGACGCCTTCCCACTGGATAGCGGTGAATCGCTGGACAGCGATGGCGACGGTGTTGGCGACAACGGTGACGCCTTCCCTAATGATGCCAATGAAGATACCGACAGTGATGGCGATGGCGTGGGTGACAACAGTGATGCCTTCCCTAATGATGCCAATGAATCCGCTGACAGTGACGGCGATGGTGTAGGCGACAACAGTGACGCATTCCCTAATGACGCTAATGAAAGTTCCGATACCGATGGCGACGGCATTGGCAATAACACCGATACCGATGATGACAATGACGGTGTGCTTGATATAAATGACGCCTTCCCACTGGATGCCACTGAGTCGGTGGATACCGATGGCGATGGCATCGGCAATAATAGCGATTTAGATGATGATGGTGACGGCGTACTGGACATAAACGATGCCTTCCCATTGGATGCTGCGGAATCAGCCGATAGCGATGGCGATGGCGTGGGCGACAATGGCGATGCCTTCCCCAACGACGCCAATGAAGACACCGACACCGATGGTGATGGCGTGGGCAACAACAGCGATACCGATGACGACAATGACGGCGTACCAGATGCAGACGACGACTTCCCACTGGATGCCACTGAATCCCTAGATACCGATAACGACGGCGTGGGCAATAATAGCGATACCGATGACGACAACGACGGTGTATTAGATGTGAACGATGCCTTCCCATTAGATGCCAGTGAATCCACCGACAGCGATGGCGACGGTGTAGGCGACAACGGTGACGCCTTCCCTAATGATGCCAACGAAGACACCGACACCGATGGCGATGGAATAGGCAATAACGCCGACACCGATGACGACAACGATGGTGTGCTAGATGGCGATGATGCTTTCCCATTAGACGACAGCGAAACTCTGGATACCGACGGCGATGGCATAGGCAATAATAGCGATTTAGATGATGACGGTGACGGCGTATTAGATGTGGATGATGCCTTCCCACTGGACGCCACTGAATCAATAGACAGCGATGGTGATGGTGTGGGCGACAACAGTGACGCCTTCCCTAATGATGCCAATGAAACCACCGACACCGATGGTGACGGCATTGGCAATAACACCGACACCGATGATGACAACGACGGTGTATTAGATGTAGACGATGCCTTCCCTCTTGATGCCAGCGAATGGCTCGACACCGACGGTGATGGCATAGGCAATAATGCCGACACCGACGATGACAACGACGGCATTCCCGATGTGGATGACGATGACCCACTTAACCCACCAGCAGATGCCACCATCGCCACACAAGATTGGCAGGGATTCTATACTGGCCAAAGCTGGTACCTTACCGACTTCGGCCTCACCCTAGACAGTGATCGTGATGAATACGTAGTGGATGAAGAAATTAAATTTGATCTTAGCTGGACCAAGCGCACCCGTAATCAATTGGCCGACATATTTGGCATACCCAGAAATGAAATGAGCCACGACCTGGCCAATGCGTTATGCCCTCCTAAAATTGAAGTGGGTAAAGCCAGTGTCTATGGAGCCGGCAGCGCCACTAACATGATTAGTGAGCTCGACAGCGATTTATACCACTGTGGCGTCAGCGGCAATGAGCCCGCTACGCTTCGCATTCGTTCCTTTATTCCCACTAAAGTGGGATATCGTTATCGGGTTAATGCCAATTATCAGATGCGTAATTACAACATGCCTAACAATGCATACCGTCATTTGGTCATGCGCTTTGGTGGCACCGTGAACCACTTTGAACCGGTATTTGGTGAGTTCCATGAGGCCACCATAAACATAGTGGCCACCCGTCCATTTAGTAAATTGGTATTAAAAGACAACGGCCTGCCCGACAGTTACGGAATATTAGTTGATGAAGTGGAAGTAATTGAGCTGGGTAAAGTAGAAGACTATGACGCTTGTAGCGCCCTATTTGCCACTAACTCTAAAGGCTTCCGTAAGTGCATACTGGGTGAAGTGGATACCACTCAAGCGTGCACCATGGACAACTTCGAGTTCACCTACCAGCCTAAAGGTAATGTCAATGCCGACAGACAAGGGGTCGCCAATGTAATGCTTCAAGAAGAAGCCACTGATGGCGAGGTCAATTTCTTATCTTTGGGTGTGAAAGGCCGCCTAATTAGCCGCTGCTATATCGATGACTACCTTGCTGCCTTCCCAGTTTATAATCAGCAATTAATATTGCGGGAAATCGCTTGGGGGGATGAAACCGTAGAAAACTACCCAGAACAAGCGCGCATTAACGTTCGCCTAAGCCATTGTCTGGACGACAACCTTAACGGCACCCAGCATTTAGGCTTGATAAATACCGGCGAAGTATTCAGCTACGACTTTACAGAAAACGAAGAAGGTAAGAGCTATGAAGGTTGCCGCATGAAAAAACTCATTATACGGGACAAGACCCCTAACAATAGCCCATCAACTGACGGGGTTGACCTTAATTCCCTAGAGTTCCGCGCCCTTTAAAGCTGTCTTAATTGTTACGCGAAAATGAATGAAGCCCACTTAATTTAGTGGGCTTCATTCATTTGGTGCTTATTTGCTTAAATTAGGTGAAGAACAACCCCAAAATACAGCCTACTGCCATGGTCCATACAATGGTTCTGGGTAACCCTTTATTGGCCAAGTACAAGGCCCCATAAATAACCCTTAATACAATGTAACTCACCGCTAACCCATCAATTAAGGTCTGATCGCCTCCTATCTGATGGGCAATGATCACAGCGGCCATAAAACCAGGAACCGATTCAAAAGTATTCATTTGCGCCCAATTAGCGCGCTGACGATAACCCTGTAATTCATTTAAAAACGCTCTGGGCGCAAGGTTATGCTTAGGTTTATAACCGGGCCCTGAAAATTTAGCGATGCCGGTAAATATCACTGGCAATAAAATAGCCACAAAAATACACCAATAGGCAATGGTCATGATTCATCCTCTTATTTGTTATTATTCGATTAATATAAATTTCACACAATTTATTTGTGTAAAGTAACAAATCTTCTTAACCAATTGAATAGCCACAAGATAAACTTATACACGGTATTAAAAGCTAAACGATGTCTGCACAGAGACATTCATAGCTAATTGGCTAACAGAGTCATTGCCAGCGTGATAAAAGCTCCCTCTTCGCCTGCCCTGTGGCATAATACCGCGCCTTAGCAGGAGCACACATGAACGAACGCGCCAACAGCACAGACTTCTTAAAAATATTTTTACAAAATATTCCCATGATGGATGTTCGCGCTCCTGTGGAATTTAATAAAGGTGCCTTTCCCAATAGCCAGAATATTCCGTTACTAAATGATGAACAGCGAACCATCATTGGTACCCGCTACAAAGAACAAGGCCAAGATCAAGCCATTGCGTTAGGCAATGAGTTGGCCACAGCAGAAATACGCCAGCAACATATTCAAGACTGGCAAGCCTTTACCGAGCAACACCCAAATGGCTATTTATATTGTTTCCGTGGTGGCTTGCGCTCTCGGGTGTCGCAACAATGGTTGAAAGACTCAGGCACCCATTACCCTTTTATTGAAGGGGGCTATAAAGCCATGCGCACCTTCTTAATAGATGAACTAAAAGCCAGTATTCAATCAATTCCCTTGGTGCTCATCAGTGGCAAAACCGCCAGCGGCAAAACTCACTTTTTACACACACTGTCACGCTATGTGGATTTAGAAGGTTTAGCCAATCACCGAGGCTCAAGTTTTGGGGCCATGGTGAGTCCACAACCCAGCCAAATTGATTTTGAAAATGCCTTATCTATCGATTTATTAAAGCAACGCCACCAACATTCGTTGCCGGTATTTATGGAAGATGAAGGCCGTTTAATTGGGCAAATTGCCATTACTCCTGAATTGCGCAATGCCATGACGCAGCAATACCCTATTGCCATACTAAACACCCCCATGGAAGAGCGAGTGGCCATCGGCGTAAAAGATTACATCACCGACCTTATGCCCCACTACCAAGAGCAATATACCGAACAAGCCCATGCTATCTTTAGTGAAAAAATATTATTTAATTTAGGACGTATACAAAAGCGCTTGGGGGGCGAGCTTCATAAGACGCTTCACACACAACTTTCTGATGCCCTAACCACATTTAAAAATGGCGACGACAGTGGTTTTTATGCCCCCATCGAAACCTTATTACGCCAATACTACGACCCCATGTACGACTACCAATTAAAAAAACGTGAAGGGCGAATATTAATGCGCGGTACTAAAAAAGAATTGCAAGAGTGGGCCGAGCAGTATCGTCCATAATGACAAGAATTTTCAATTTCATTCACTTTATCCCACACTTAGAAAAAATAAAAAGGACTAAAATGCACCACACACTAAAACGCTTATTTTCCATTTTCACTCTGTCAATGGCCCTGATTTTAGCCTTTAGCCCTTTGGCGCAAGCGCAGCAAACCGGCTTCAGCTTTACCGCCATACCCGACCAAGACGCCACACAATTAAAAAAACGCTTTGATAAAGTAGCGCAATATTTAACGCAACAACTGGGCTTTCAAGTGAATTATGTACCGGTAAAAAGCTACGCCGCCGCCATTACCGCATTTCGTAACAATCAGGTTCAACTGGCTTGGTTTGGTGGGTTGTCAGGCGTGAAAGCCCGTCAGTTGGTGCCCAATAGTCAAGCCATTGCACAGGGCTTTGAAGACCAATCTTTTGTGAGTTATTTTATTGCGCATCAAAGCACCGGCCTTCAAGCCAGCGATGCATTCCCTAAAGACATCAAAAACAAAACGTTCACGTTTGGCTCTAAGGGCTCCACTTCTGGGCGCTTAATGCCGGAATATTATATTCGTGAAAATTTAGCGGCCCCTAAAGATACCTTTAAAAAAGTCGGCTTCAGTGGCGATCACAGCCGTACCATTGCTTTGGTTCAAGCAGGCAGTTATGAAGTGGGTGCTGTAAACTACAAAGTGTGGGACAAAATGCTAAGTGAAGGCAAAATAGATCAGAACAAGGTATCGATTATTTGGAAAACCCCCAGCTACCCAGATTACCAATGGAGTGTTCGCGGCGACCTTGATCAAGTATTTGGCAAAGGCACCAAAGATAAAGTTCAGCAGTCATTATTGAGCATGAAAGATGAAGCCTTATTAAATAGCTTTCCACGTCAATCCTTTATTCCTGCCACTAACCAAGATTACGCCCCCATTAAGAAAACCGCACAAGCTATTGGTTTAATGGACTAAAATGCTATTCGCTTTAAATAATCAACATTTGGGTTATGGCGCGCAAACGGTTTTAACAAACCTGACGCTTACCATCAACCCAGGTGAAAAAGTGGCCATTATTGGCGAAAGTGGTGCTGGTAAGTCCACCTTACTAAGCGCCCTTCGAGAACAGTGCCCCCACAATGTTGCTTGGTGCCCTCAACAATTGGGCTTGGTGCCCATGCTCAATTGCCTACACAACATTTACATGGGGCAACTTCATAACCACCATTTTTTAGTAAACCTTTTGCGCCTCATTTATCCTGGCACCCGCATTACACAAGAGATTTCACTGCTCACTCAGAAACTTGGCATAGAAGAGCAACTTCACAATGCCTGTGAGCAGCTCTCGGGTGGCCAACAACAAAGAACGGCCATAGCTCGGTCCATTTATTCGGGCAAAAACATCTTTATTGGCGACGAACCGGTCAGTGCCCTTGATGCCTTTCAAGCCCAGCATGTGTTAACTGTACTCACTCAAACCTTTGACACTCTTGTGGTCAGCCTGCACGATGTAGCGCTAGCCAAACAGCATTGCCAGCGCATCATAGCGCTCAAAAGCGGCCAAATTTTATTTGATATGCCCAGCCAAAAAGTGAGTCAACAAGCCCTAAATGGGGTTTACCAGTAAACATGCTTTCCTTTACGCCTTCCTCCACAGGCCAAGTGTCCGCCTTGCGTAAAGTCACTGCATTCATGGCACTATTGGCAGGTATAGCCCTGCTATTTGCTGATGTAGAAATTAACAGTGCTAGCCCTTGGTTTGAGATTCAGCTCATGGCCAAAGGTTTTAGCCAACCTGCATTTATGGATTTATCTACCCTAAGCGAAGCGCTATTTACCACCCTAGCCTTTGCTTTTCAGGGGGTACTTGTGGGGGCTATTTTAGGTTTCATCATGGCGCTGGGGTTTGGCTCAGTCTGGGTACGCGCCTTTGCGGCTTTTATTCGCTCCATACATGAATTGTTTTGGGCACTGCTGTTTATTCAAATATCAGGCTTAAGCGCCTTAACTGGTTTTTTAGCCATTCTAATTCCGTTCACTGGTATTTTTGCCAAAGTGTTTGCAGAAATTTTAGAAGAAGCCGATCACGCACCAGAGCGTACTCTTAACCCAACTACTTCGTATTTAAGCCGATTATTTTATTCGCGTATTGTCATGGCGTGGCCTCAATTAAGTGCCTATGGCCGCTATCGCTTAGAATGTGCCATTCGTTCAAGTGCGGTATTAGGGTTTGTGGGTTTGCCCACCCTAGGGTTTGAAATGGAGAGTTATTTTAAACAAGGGGAATATGCCCATGGGGCAGGTCTTTTATACGTATTTTTTATTTTAATCGCCACTTTAAAATATTGGGTAAAACCCATCTTATTTCCCATCTACGGAATATTGGCCTTTGTGTATTTACCTCCAGTGGCGAATATTCAATGGCCCTTAGTGAAAACATTTTTAAGCCATGACATTGTTCCGTTGTCGTTGCAACAAGGGGACACAGCGGGCTTTTTGGCTTGGTTACAATTTTTATGGCAAACCCAAATAGCTCAAGGTCTTGTTAACACCCTTTTACTTAGCCAAGTGGCTTTAATTTTAACCGGGCTTTTGGCATTGATGTTATTTCCTTTTAGCAGCCCGTTGTTCTTTTCAAAAATGCCAAGGGCCTTGGGCCAAACCACACTGATTGTTTTTCGTTCTTCTCCAGAGTATTTACTGGCATTTGTGGGGTTAATCATTTGGGGCCCTTCCATGCTGCCTGCCATTATTGCCCTGACCATTCACAATGGCTCTGTGATTGCCCATTTATTGGCCCTACAAAGCCAAACATTAAAATTTAGAGCCGACGCAAGCCAAGGGCTGAATTTATATTTCTTTGAAGCTCTACCGCGCTTATACGGCAACTTCGTGGCATTGCTGTTGTATCGCTGGGAAATTATTTTAAGAGAAACCGCCATACTGGGCATGCTGGGCATTCCCACACTGGGCTTTTATATCGACTCGGCATTTGAAGAGATTCGCTTTGATCGCGCTATACTGCTGATACTGGTCACAGCTTTGTTAAATATAATCGTAGACCATGTGGCTCGCTACTTACGCCACCAGCTGCATGTATCAGCTGTGCCCGAATCTTTATGAATCAGGTTAAGATAACAACACCCATTTATTTTACACAATTATTATTGGATAGCCGTTCGTGCAATCATTGCCAAACGTAAAAGACATAGTATTAGTGGGCGGCGGCCATACCCATGCATTGGTCATTCGCATGTGGGCCATGAACCCTGTGCCGGGCTTGCGCATAACGCTTATTTCACCACAGGTACATACTCCCTACTCTGGTATGCTGCCTGGATTAGTGGCTGGCCATTATACTTTTGATCAAACTCATATCGATCTACAAAGGTTATGTGCTTGGGCCAATGTACGATTCATTATGGCCAGTGCCAATGCCATTGACCCTGATAACAAAACCATCAGCTTACCAACACGACCCAATATTCATTACGACTTTTGCTCGGTAGACATTGGCAGCACACCTAACCAAGATATAACGGGCTGTAAAGAACATGCAGTGGCTGTAAAGCCCATTAGCGAATTTTACGGTCAGTGGCAAAACTTGCAGCAACAATTATTGCAGCGAAAAACCGAAACCGCTGCACAAGCGCCCATGAAAATAAGTGTGATTGGTGGCGGTGCCGGTGGCATAGAACTGATATTTGCCATGAATCATTGGTGCACACAACACGACTGTCAGGCACAGTTCACGCTTGTGAGCCGAGGCAAAAATTTACTCAGTGGTGCACCAAAATCTTTACAAAAACAATTAGACAAAAAACTCATTAAAAACAATATTCATAGCTTGCTGGGTTTTGATACACAAGAAATTTCCGCCACCCACATTCATGGCATCACTGTGCACAACCATACCAGCCAAACAATTGAATGCCACCAAGCTTTTTACTGCACACAAGCCTCGGCCGCCCCTTGGCTGAATAAAAGTACCCTTGCTTTAACTGAACAAGGCTTTATTAAAATAAAAGATTCCTTACAATCCACCAGTCACCCAAGCCTGTTTGCCGCCGGTGATATTGCCCATCAAGTGAATGACCCACGGCCTAAAGCCGGTGTGTATGCGGTACGCATGGCGCCCATTTTATTTCACAATTTAATCGCCACTGCCCTCAATAAGCCTTTAAAAACTTTTAAACCCCAAAAAGATTTTCTAAGTCTCTTAGCCCTAGGGGATCAATATGCCCTTGCCAGTCGTAAACCTTTTTCCTTAAGTGGCAAACTAATGTGGAAATGGAAAAACCACATTGATGTGGAATTTATGAATCAGTTTCACCAATTGCCCGCTATGGATGCCTCTTCTGTAACATCTACTGCAATAGATTCAAACTTACAAAGTGAATTAGGCATTAAAGATATTCACGAATTAAGCATGCGCTGTGGCGGCTGTGGCGGAAAAGTGGGGGCCAGTGTATTGAGTGAAGTGCTAAATGAGCTTAAGCCTTACCCTCAAGCGGATGTATTAGTGGGTTTAGACAGCCCAGATGACGCAGCGGTGATCAACATCCCCACGAATCAAAATTTAGTGCAAACCATTGACCATTTAAAAACCTTCATTGACGACCCTTACCTGTTTGGGCAGTTAGCTGCATTACACGCCTTAAGTGATGCGTTTGCCATGAATGCCCAACCACAGTCAGCACAAGCCTTAGTGCAACTGCCCATTGCCAGCGAAGCCATTCAAAAAAGAGATATGGCTCAGCTCATGCAGGGGGCTCTGAAGGTATTAAATACGCACCACTGTACTTTAGTGGGTGGGCACACCAATGAAGAAACTCAATTGAGTTTAGGTTTCTGCATTAATGCATTAGCCCAACCAAAAGACATATTGCATAAGCAAGGGGCCAATAAAGGGGAAGTGCTGATATTGACTCAACCTTTAGGCAGCGGCGCACTGTTTGCTGGACACATGCGCGGGCAGGCCAATGGCACAGATATTCAGCAAGCACTTAAACATATGCTGCAATCAAACCAACAAGCTGGCAAAATTTTTCAACAGTTTAATGCCTCAGCCTGCACCGATGTCACCGGCTTTGGTTTGCTTGGTCATTTAGTTGAAATGTTAAAAGGAAAAGAGATTGGGGCAGAATTAACCCTTGATAAAATAGATGCTTTATCGGGTTCACTGCAGGTCATGAAAGCAGGCATATTTAGCTCATTACAGCCTAAAAATGTACGTTTACGCCGCGCCCTTAATGATCAGGAAGCGTTTATTCATCACCCAAAGTATCCATTGTTATTTGACCCACAAACTTGTGGTGGGTTATTGGCAAGCGTAAGTGCTCAGCAAGCACAAGATTGCATCGCTGTGTTAAAAGAAAATGGCTACTCATGCAGTGCCATTATTGGCCAGTTAACTCCATTACCAGAACAGGGGTTAATTACGCTTAGCCACTGAGCATAATCAACCCAATACAAATTACATATTAAAAATTGATCAGCACGGATTATTATGAACACTAAAATTCACAAAAAATTAAATGAATTGTCCATTAATTTAATGAAGGCGGCCGATCGCCAAGACGCAGAAAAGTTTTACCCCCTATACGATGAGCTTAAAGCCCTTTGCTTTGATAACGAATCTGACCCGGTTAAAAATCACCCAGAACAATGGGAAACCCTTGCCGATTTCACCGATGAATTAGATCAAGCCATTGAGTATTACCAGGTGGCCCTAAAATACGCTGCCCCTCTTAAATCGGGAGAATTCAAAGCCTCCATTCATTATTCTATGGCCGTTTTATACAAAGACCATAATCAAGCGGCACTGGCCCTTGAGTGTGTCAATATAGCCAACGCCAGTATGAAGCGTGTACATGATGAAATTCTGCAAGAGGAGATTGACCAGTTAATTAGAGAGCTTTCCTAGAAAATTAATAAATAACAAATGAAAACTAAAAAGCCTTTGCTGATGGTCAATCGGCAAAGGCTTTTTAGTTTTTAATTCTCTGTCATGTCATACGACATATGTCATTTAAAAATCATTCTTGTATTAAGGTAAACACCCCAGTGGTGTGTTTATTTATATTGTCAGACGTACCAAGGTTAAAGCCCCCCGCAAATATATCACCAGGGTTCACAAAAAATCCCCCTACTGTGCCAATCACTTCGTTGGTGATAATAGTCCCTTCCATCCCGCCTTGATGAATGTGCCCTCCAACCGTTTGAGTATAAAATTCTGGATACGCAATTTCATCGTATTCATCCGTCATCATCTGACCGCTAAATTGAACATCCCAATAAGACTGGGCATCACTGGTTTCCATGTTCATGGTTTCTATATTCAATTGACCATTGGTAATTTGACCATTACCAAAGTCCACATCAAATTCCCCAGTAAAATGACTCACAATACCATCATCCGCAAAACCAATACACTGACCGTAATCGCTACAATCGCCGCCACCAGCAAAACTCACATTGCCCGTTAAATCATTAATGTCGGCCCGCTCGCCAAATACACCAAAGATTAAATTGCTTTCATCAAGGAAATTAAACTCAGAACCACCCGACACTAAATTAATATCCACGCCATCACCCGGGCTGGCCAACCAAGCCCCCCAACGAATATTGCCATTGTTGGCATCATTCACGTTGTTAATTTGAATGTCACAAATTTTTCCATTATTCGCACAACTTTTAAAATCTTTGTAAGAGTCCACGGTATCTTCCGTATCCCGAGTAGACGTTTCTAAAAACGATAATATAAAGTCACCATTAGAGTCTTCACTGCCAGATAAGCTCACCCAAATTGGACTGTCGTTATCCGCACGCCACGACCCATACCCCAAACTTAAATTGGTATTGGTACTCCAAAACCAATCGGTATTAGGGCTGCTACTAGAGCCCCCTAACTGGGCCATAAGCTGCTGATCTGGAATGGAGTTTCCTGAATCAAATGTCAACGACATTTGGCTAATGTAATCATCTCCAGAGTCCACCGGTTGAAACACAAAGCGCTGACCCGCAGGGTCATCTACTAACAATACTTCCACTGGAATACTGTTATAGGTTAGCTCTGAATTTAAATGCTCCACCAAGTCCTGAGGGTTGGTTATATCAGCATTAATATAAAGCATGGTAGTGGTTGGTGTACCAATATCACTCACTGAATCATAGGTGGTGTAATTAAAATCAAGATAAGCCGTTTGCCCAGAGGCTGAAAAATCAAACGCGATAAAATTATTCACATTTACCGCATTAGGAGATTCTAACTGGCTATTAAAATTAGGAAGCCCATCACTGCCAATGCTATAACCTAGTTGCATATTTAAGGCCGATATATTGTGTGATTGAGCAAGACTCCATTCTTCGTCACTTAATATATTGGGATATGGACTAGTGTGTATATCGATGCCTGAGTATGGGTCTTCAAAGATTGAGGGGGCACTCACGGTTGTTTTCACTATTGCTTCTTCAATATTTACTACTAACTCCTCTTCATCTTCTTTACTTTTCTTCTTAATCGCTTCTTTGGCTTCTGTTGTTTCAATTTCCTCTGGCACTTCTGTATTTTCCACAAGCAATTCTATGGATTCATCCTCTTCTGAATCTGAAGACGTTTCGTCAGCGTCTTCATCTGTCGATTCTTTTTCATCAGACGTATTTTTCGTCAATGAAGCAGGGACAACCAATAACCCAAGAGGAGGCATCCCCAAAGTTACCCGAGTATAATTAAAGTCATTACCCAAACCTAAATCAATGGAGCCCGCTTCGTTTTCAACACTGATGCCGCCCACATAAACCGCCATCACATAACTATCACTGCTTTCTTGCTGTATTTCATAGTTAGTTCCGCGTATTCCCACTGAAGCGGCAGGTGTTTGAACTCGGTAGGCACTTTTATCACCCTTACCAATAATACCGGTAATGGTTCTAAAGCCTCCTGTGACTAAATTCATCACCACTTCTTTTTTACTGGTGCCACGGCTGCCATCATCGTATAAATAACTGGTAATGCTTAATTCACTGCCGGGTTTAATGGTCATTAAGGCTTTATCAATAAAACGTAATTGCACCGATCCATTGGCTCCGGTTTTAATCACCTCACCGCTGTAAATTTTTGAGCGACGTTCAAGCGTACGGGTTTTCCCTAAGGTAGACACCGCACTCACCTGACCTTTGGCCAATATTACTTGTGCTGCCAAATCAGCAGCACTGGCAGACAGGCAAAAGCTCGCCACGAACAACAAAACAACACACTGAACCAAAATATGTGTGAGCGATTTAGGGTTCATGTATCCTCCACGTAAACAAGTGCTTAGCATTAAAAACGATAACTCATGCCAAATTCAATTTTCGATCTTTGATAAGTATTGGCTTCAAGGGTACTATCTGAATCCATAAAACTGACGTCATTCCTAAAGCCTAAATGCTTATTCATCGAATAACGCCACCCCACCACACCCACTATTACGGTGTCTTCTCTTAATTGAGTATATAAAGCCCGATTAATGCCATCGTGTTCACTTTCCACCACACTCAGAACGCCATAATAACTAATACGACTTCCCCAAAGGTTAGTACTTTGCAAAGTGGCCCCATAATATTCTTTGCCATTAAA
>OJBM01000096.1_pt1 | contig 50305 bp, 46 predicted proteins | sample 1591061 | NCBI WGS metagenome assembly OJBM01 (sample SAMN05416872, study PRJEB24817) | seawater metagenome | isolation source: Sea water | place: Canada:Atlantic | collected 2013-11
GATGTCGTATTTGGCGGCAACCGAATGAAAAACTTCAGCGACTTTACCGGCTTTTTCATTGGTTTTAACTTGCTCATAACCAAAATCTGTTGTCTCGTTGACGTTTTGACTCATGTGATTTACTCATAAAATAATTTACCCGCTAGTGTACTCCAAGGCAGGGTAATTCGAAACACTCAAAATGATAAAATTACATAGCTTTCGGCACATAATGCGCCTACAATCGGCGCCACTAATCCAGCGCGAGTTTTTCCATGCCAAACAACGACCAATATAAGCAAGGGTTACTCTTTGCGTTTGCTGCCTACATCATGTGGGGCGTGGCACCTATCTATTTCAAGGCATTGGTGGGAATAGGCGTTGTTGATATTCTATTACACCGCGTTATTTGGTCGTTTGCTTTTATCTTATTAGTGATTTTGTTAGTTACTGGTTTCTCTAAAATTAAGAAGTTATTCAAAGACCGAAAAAGACTTAGTTTGCTGGGCATAACGTCGATAATTATTGCCTTTAATTGGCTATTGTTTATATGGGCTGTCAATAACGATCACATGCTCGATGCATCACTCGGTTACTACATCAACCCCTTGTTAAATGTTGTTTTGGGGACCTTGTTTCTGGGAGAACGTTTACGAAAGTTGCAGTGGGTAGCTGTAGCTATCGCCTTTGCAGCGGTAATGGTGGAAGTGATTTCATTTGGTTCAATCCCATGGATTTCATTAGCACTGGCAAGTTCATTTGGGGTTTATGGATTAATGCGCAAAAAGATCAACATCGACGCCATCAGCGGTTTATTTGTTGAAACGTTGTTCCTCTTGCCATTCGCACTAATTTATTTACTAGTGATTGATAGTAGTTCACTTGAATTACTAACAGGTGATTGGGCGATAACATTACTGATTATATCTGCCGGTGTGGTTACCACATTGCCATTACTCGCATTTTCAGCGGCTGCCATTCGCATTCCACTGTCGACATTAGGTTTTATTCAATACATCGGCCCAAGTTTAATGTTGTTATTGGCTGTGTTCTTTTACGGCGAGGAATTTCAAATCCAAAAGGCGTTCACCTTTGGATTGATTTGGATGGCGCTGATTGTTTATACCTCTGACAGTGTTAAACACGGCATTAAGCAGCGGAAATTGAGAAAGAGTGAAAGCTGAAAACAAGTTACTTTTCTTGAACTTGCCATTCAAAAAATCGTTGTGGGTAATCGGTGAACACACCATCGACACCCATCGCGTTAAACTCGCTAAATAATCGTGGATCATTCACTGTATAAACCAATACTTTCAAGCCCCGTTGGTGGGCATCGTCGATGAGTGCTTGATCAACAGATTCACTGCATAGGTTAATCGACCATGCGTCTAGATCGTCGGCGAAACGTGCGTAATCAATCATCACACTCGCGCATAATGCGCCAACTCGATATTGCGGCGCTATTTCTTTTATATCCCGTAGTGCATGATGGTAAAAACTAGAAATTAAGAAATCGTCATTTTTCCATCCTTCGCTAACAAGTTCATTTAGTAAGGTAATGGTGGGCAAGGCGCTTGCACGATCCTTTAATTCAATGTTGATTACAGCACGGCGATTAACATGCTTAATGACTTCTTTTAGTGTAGGTAGCGATTGATTATTTTCACTGGTGAAACGGCGCAATGTTGCTAAGTCATGCTGGTATATATGACCTGTGCCATTGGTGGTGCGCTCAAGGTATTTATCGTGAATAACAATTAAATCACCGCTGTGTTCACGAATATCAATTTCAATCCAGGTCGCCCCTTGTTCGATAGCTAGGTCGATAGACGCTAGTGTATTTTCTGGCGCATATCCACGAGCGCCGCGATGGCCAATACACAACATTGCTTTACTCCTCACTAAGTGGAAAATAAGTCGGCGCGTCGCCAATTTGCCAACAAGGAATTTTTTTCATTACGTTTAAAAAAGCACTCGATTGTAAAAAGTTATCAAGCCATTGTTTAAGATGCGGATAATCAGCGCCGTCAAACCATGCTTTATCAACATGGGCAAACTGGCGAACAAAAGGGAATATTGCAATATCACCGTAGCTTTGGTTGTTTCCAAACAAGAAATCTTGGGTGGTGAGTCGTTGTTCTAGCTGTTGTAAAAACACTTCGCCGTGAGTACGGTAATCTTGTTGTGTTTGTTGTGTTTGTTGTGGAAAACGATCGAAATATTTGTACTTATCGAGATTGCCCTTAAATACATTATCATTTTCACAAATAAGCGCTAATTCTTCATTTGTCGGAGCTTTTAAAATAGAATTGGTGCCATGGGTTACGGCATAATCCATGACTTCAAGGCTCTCCTCAATAACTTGCTCATTATTGATAATTAATACAGGTACAGTGCCTTTCGGAGAGGCTAGCAACATTTCAGCGGGTTTATTCTTTAATATCAGTTCACGGATCTCTACCGACACTTGATTTAATGTTAATGCCATTCGTGCGCGCATAGCGTAAGGGCAACGGCGGAAACTGTATAAAATAGGGAATGTTTGTTCTGACATATCGACGGATAAATATTGAGGTAATGGAATGATTGTAACTTGAATAAATAGTTTTAGGCTAAAAATATGTATTTTATTGATTAATCAGTCTTTTCATAAAAATTATGTCGCTATATTGGTTGTGGTGTTAATAGTTATCATTCACAATAAAAACTCTTATTTCTCGCATGGATGATTTTTGTGTCTCATTCTTCTAATAGTAATTCTTTGTTATCTAGTGATCTTCTCCTCTCAATTATCGAAAAACAGGCATTTGGTGTTGAATATCAACCGATTATTGCACTCGATAATCAAGCTATCTTCGCTTATGAAGCGTTATCTCGTTTTTTTGATGATAATCAGCAACCAATAAGACCCGATCTTGTATTTGCAGCGTTGCATGATAGTCCACTTACTTTGCATCAAGTCGAGTTAGCGCAAAAGAAATTGCAATTAGTCAATGCGCCATCAGGTAAACGATTATTTATTAATTTAGATCAGGATTCATATTTCCAAGGTCAACAAGGTATTGACGCTGATTCAGATAATACTTATGTCACGTTATTCAAACAGTTTTCTAGTGAGCTAGTCGTTGAGCTCATTGAAAACTCTGAAATTAATGATGCCAAGATGAGTCTGCAAATGATAAAGAGCATGGCTAATCATCAAATTAAAACAGCACTTGATGATGTTTGTAATGAGCATTCCATGCTGTCAACCATGGTACTAGAGCGAGTTGATTACATTAAATTAGATCAGTTGGTGGTGCAAAATAAAGAAAATAGTTCGTTTTTGTTATTGGTGAATGCGTTGATTGGCTATGCGAAAGAAGCTGATAAGCCGATTATTCTAGAAGGCATTGAAACATTTGATGATCTAGAATTCGCACGTTCACTTGGCGTGACTTATGTGCAGGGGTTCTTGTTTAAAGATAAGTTTATAAAGGTACGTGCTTAAAGAGACAAAATGAAAGGCTAGCTGATGTTGCTAGCCTTTTCATCGACAAATTAACCAAGTACTTCTAATCTAGCGTAAGCCACCATTAACCAGCGTGAATTACCATCGTCAAAGCTGACTTCAACACGGGCTTGTGCATCACTACCTTCATAATTCACGATAATGCCATCACCAAATTTCGTATGATTAACACGTTGACCTAATGCTAAGCCTGTTTGGTTAAAGGTTTGCGCAGCCTTAGTAACACGGTTTGTTGCCGTTGTTGGCTGTGAAATACTGGTGGTTAAGCGAATTTCATCGATTAAATCAGATGGGATTTCACGTAGAAAGCGCGACGGTTTATGGAATTTTTCTTGGCCATATAAGCGGCGTGATTCAGCGTAACTAATATAGAGTTTTTTCATCGCACGGGTAATGCCTACGTAGGCGAGGCGACGTTCTTCTTCTAATTTGTCAGGCTCTTCCATGGTGCGCTGACTTGGGAACATGCCTTCTTCAACACCGGCAATGAAAACGAGCGGAAACTCAAGGCCTTTAGCGCTGTGCATCGTCATTAGTTGCACTGCATCTTCATACTCATCAGCTTGTGATTCACCAGCTTCTAATGCGGCGTGTGACAAGAATGCATTGAGTGGTGTCATGTCTTCTAATTCAGCATCTTCAGGCATAACAAAATCGTTCATTGCAGTAAGTAGCTGATCTAAGTTGTCCACGCGATCTTGCGCGCGGTCGCCTTTTTCTGCCAAATACATGGTTTTTAAGCCACTGTGATTAATCACAAAGTCGGTCATTGAGCGCAGCGACATATCACCGCTTTCATCTTCCATTTGATTAACCAGTTCAATAAAACTATTGATGGCATTAGCGGCACGACCGGTGAGAATTTTTTCGCGGATTAACAATTTACTAGTTTGCCATAATGTCATACCTTGCTGACGCGCATTATGACGCAGTTTTTCTAGCGTTGTGGCGCCAATACCGCGGGTTGGAGTGTTAACCACACGTTCAAAGGCGGCGTCATCATCGCGATTGGCGATAAGGCGCAAATAGCCCATGGTGTCTTTAATCTCTAAGCGATCATAGAAACGCAGGCCGCCATAAATTCGGTAAGGTAGTCGCTGTGATAATAAGGCTTCTTCAATGATTCGAGACTGAGCATTGCTACGATATAAAATCGCTACTTCTTCAAGGTTGCCGCCTTGCTCGTGCCATTCGTTGATTTTATTGCTAATAAAGCGTGCTTCATCAATTTCATTAAAAGCGGCGTAGAGAGAAATTTGTTCGCCTTTGTCGCCTTCGGTCCACAGTTTTTTACCTAAACGTTCTTGGTTATGGCTGATAACGGCGTTAGCGGCTTCAAGAATATTATGGGTCGAACGATAGTTTTGTTCTAATTTGATCGTTTGAGCTTGTGGGAAATCATTTAAAAAACGTTGTAAATTTTCAACCTTAGCACCACGCCAGCCATAAATAGATTGGTCGTCATCACCAACAATCATTAAGTTATTGTTAGCGCTCGCTAACATCTTAACCCATGCATACTGAATGTTATTGGTATCTTGGAACTCGTCGACCAGAATATTGCTAAAGCGTCGTTGGTAGTGCTCTAGGACTTGCGGATTATGAATCCATAGCTCGTGAGCACGTAATAGCAATTCAGCAAAGTCGACAAGGCCCGCACGATCACAAGCTTCTTGATAGCTTTGATATAACTGCTGCAACGTTTGTTCATAGGGATCGCCATAGGTATCGATGTGCTTAGGACGTAGTCCTTCGTCTTTATGACTATTGATGTAAGATTGAACTTGGCGTGGCGGATAGGTTTTTTCATCAAGATTAAGCGATTTCAATAAACGCTTTATCATTTTAAATTGATCATCTGAATCGATAACTTGGAAGTTCTGCGGTAACTTCGCTTCAGTGTAATGCATACGTAACAAGCGATGCGCGATGCCGTGGAAAGTGCCTATCCACATTTTACCGAGTTGATCGCCAAGTAAGCTTTCAACACGATAGCGCATTTCTTTAGCAGCTTTGTTGGTAAAGGTTACAGCTAAAATAGAGAAACTTGAATGTTGCTCGACTTTCATTAGCCACGCAATACGATGAACCAGCACACGTGTTTTACCACTGCCAGCGCCAGCAAGTACTAACTGTTTTCCCGCTTTAGCTGCCACAGCATCACGTTGGTGTTCATTCAAACCATCAAGTAAAAGAGAAACGTCCATAAGCCATCATTCATCGTCAATATTAATGAGCGACACTATATCAAATACTGTATGTAAATACACCTAAACTGTGATTAGGTTATTAATTGCATGAGATCGTTAATACGTTGAAACTCAACGGTAGGCAACTGAAGAGGTTTCTTGTAGTGATCGAAGGATTTACAACTTGGGTTTATCCAACCATTCTGCCAGCCCATATCACCGCTGCCTTTGATGTCTGAAGTTGGATGGTCACCAATATAGAGAATGTCATTTCCTGATAATGCTAATCGCCTTTGAGCTTCATTAAACATGTCTTTAGCTGGTTTCATAGCAATGACTGGGGAAGTGTCTTGAGATGGCTGAAGTGCGAATTCAAAATAGTGGTCAATGCCAAATTGATTAATGTCTGCGTTGCCGTTTGTGATAACGAATAAACGGAAGTGTTTCTTCAATAGTGCTAGTGTGTCGTGAACTGATGAAGATAGTGTGATGTTATTTCTAGCCGCTAAGAAAACGTTCATCGCTTTCATCATGCCGTCATTAGCTTGTTGCTGCGTATAACCGCTATTTAGCAACCCTTGTGCTAATGACACTTGGCGGGCTAAGGTGATGTCATGTCGTAATTTAGGCTGTAATCGCGTTGCGGCTAATCTGATATCTGTCCAATCGCTAATGCTCAGCTGCTGTGTTTTTGGAAACTCATGAAGTAAGAATTGATGCAGCTTTTGCTCTGCATTTATCAATACAGGTCTATTGTCGTAGAGCGTATCGTCGAGGTCAAAACCGATGGCCTTTGGGCGAATATAACTTTTGTAAAATTGCATGGTTTTATGACACCTTATTTCTTTTTGGCTTTTGCGCGAGGGTGGGCGGCATCATAAACGGACGCTAAGTGGCCAAAATCTAATTGGGTATAAATCTGGGTTGTTGATAAATCATTATGCCCTAGCATTTCTTGCACAGCGCGTAGGTCACCACTGCCTTCTAACATATGTGTAGCAAATGAATGACGCAATTTATGGGGATGGATATGCGAATTAACCTGCTGTTCACTAGCCCACTTTTTTATACGGACTTGTACGCTGCGATGAGAAATACGTTGACGTTGTTTACTAACAAACAGTGCAAGTTCATCGCTATTTACGAATTCTCCTCGAACGGCTAGCCACTTTTTCAGCCAGGTGATTGCTAGTGTGGTGACAGGTACCACGCGCTGTTTGTTACCTTTACCAGTGACGGTGACAAGTTGTTCAGGATAACTGATGTCATGTAAGTTAAGGTTCACTAACTCTGCAAGACGCAATCCACTGGAGTAAAACAACTCCATGATGGCTCTATCACGTATTGCAAGTGGACTGTCATCTTCGACATTTAATAATTGGTTTACTTCATCTACGTTGATGTTCTTGGGAAGTGGTTTAGCCTGTTTGGGCGCGCTAATTCCAATACAAGGATCTTGATTAATGATTTCTCTGTTTAATAAAAATTGGCAAAAACTACGAATGGCCGACAGCTTAGCGGCAATTGATCTTGATGATAATCCCCGTTGTCTTAATTTGGCAATCCATGCTTTTAAATGATTGCCATTCAATTGATGCCATTGATGAATTTGGTCGTCTAAATGTTCGGTTAACTCATTAATAGTACGTCGATAGTTTACAAGCGTGTGTGGCGACAGTTGCCGTTCGCTTGTTAGATAATCTAAAAATTGCTGTAACGGCTTTTGCATGGGTCACTCTGCGAGTAAGCGTTTTACAATACTGGCGATCAAACGCGTTAATTGCATTAACAGCAAATTGTCCATTTCAGGATGAAAGTGATTTGGATCGTCACTGCTTATTGCTAGCAATCCTAATTCACCGTCGGAACCTAGGGCAATCAGTGCTACAGAACCCGGTTCTGGATGATTAAACAGCAGTTGTTGCTCTTGCTGATTAATCCGGCCAAAGTAATGATAACCACGACCTAAACGTTGGACGAGTAGGTTATCTAACTCACTGCGATTAATATAAAGTGATTCAGGTGATTGGCTCTTAAATAACTTAAATGAGACATGGGTTAATTCAAGCTCATTAATGAAATGTTGGTTTAGCGTGTTGTTGATAGCATGGAGATCTACGCAGTTCAAAAGTTCGAAAAACAACCCTGCGAATTTTTGGTAAAGGCGCTGATTTTGACTAGCAATAGCCATTAATGAGGTGATTTCGTCTTCTAACGTGACGATCTTCTCACGCATGATTCGCTGCTGACGTTGAACTAACGATACTGTGCCATGTTTTTGCTGTGTAACATCAAGCTGGTTAAGTAAGTGAGGACGCTTTGCTAAAAAATCTGGGTTTTCTCGCAAATATTCTTCAACAAGATCATCATCAAGCAATTGTGCTAAATCGTCTATTTGGTTCATAGTCGAATTTGTCCATCATAAACGTGAGTTGCAGGGCCAGTCATTTTTAATTGGCTGCGGTCACCACGCCAAAAAATCTTCAGGGTACCGCCAGGTAAGTCAACAGTAACATTGTCATCGAGTAATCCCTGAGCTTTACCTATTGCTACTGCGGCACAAGCCCCTGTACCACAGGCCTTAGTTTCACCAACACCACGCTCATAAACGCGTAACTTTATATGTTTGCGAGAAATGACCTGCATAAAGCCAACATTGGTTTGCTGCGGAAAGCGTTCGTGATGGGATAATTGGGGGCCTAATGTTTCAACTGGCGCTTCGTTAATATCATCAACAGTAAGCACACAATGTGGATTGCCCATAGATACAACACCACAAAATGCGGTTTGATCATCAGTACGCAATATATAAGTTGCTTCTTGTTTGTTTGCTTCAAAAGGAACTTTAGCTGGATTAAACTGAGGCACGCCCATTGAAACAGTAATTTGCCCGTTGCGTTCATGCTTTAATTGAAGTTTTCCACCTTTGCAGCTCACGCCTAAACGATAGCGATTACTAAGGCCTTTCATACGCACGAATTTGGCGAAACAGCGTGCGCCGTTGCCACAATTTTCTACTTCACTGCCGTCGCTATTGAAAATACGGTAATGGAAGTCGAGATCGGGATCATAAGGAGATTCAACCATCAGTAACTGGTCAAAGCCAATGCCTGTGTGGCGATCTGCCAATTTAATGATTTGATCTTTGCTAAGGAATACATTGTTTGAAACGGCATCGACCATCACAAAGTCGTTGCCTAAACCATGCATTTTTGAAAAGTTTAATAGCATATTGCTTCTTATATTTATGCAATCGAGAATAACTCTCCAGCGAACACTGAACTATCCGCTGGGATGATAAGCTATCAGTCGATTGATTTAGCTTCGCCTCGCCATAAGTCACTTAAAGTTTCGCGTTGGCGAATTTGAATGGCGCGATCGTTGTCGACCATAACTTCTGCGGCTTTTACACGAGAATTATAATTGGATGCCATAGTAAAGCCATAAGCACCACTAGATCTCACCGCAACATAATCGCCAGCATTTACAGCTAAATCACGTGATTTACCTAAAAAGTCGCCAGTTTCGCAAATGGGACCCACCACATCGTAGTTTTTGCTGGTGGCGTTGTTTTGTATAACGGGAATGATCTCTTGCCATGCACTATATAACGCCGGCCTGATTAAGTCATTCATTGCGGCATCAATAATCGCAAAATTCTTATCGGGTGTTTCTTTTAAGTATTCAACTTTAGACACTAAAATACCGGCATTTGCCATGATGGCACGGCCAGGTTCAAAGATGATGGTTAGATGTTCGCGACCTTTTAACCCTTGTGCAAGTGCTGCGGCATATTCACTAGGGGCTGGCGGTTTCTCATCTTGATAAGTAACGCCGAGGCCGCCACCAACATCAATATGACTAACTGTGATGTCGTGCTCAGCCAGTTCATCAACGAGCTTAAGTACGCGTTTTAAGGCGTCTGTAAATGGCGCTAAATCGGTGAGTTGTGAACCAATATGGCAATCAATGCCTTTGACGGCAAGAGACGGTGAATTTTCGGCAAATTGGTAAGCTGGTAGCGCTTGTTCCATACCAATGCCAAACTTGTTTTCTTTGAGCCCTGTCGAGATATAGGGGTGAGTACCTGCATCGACATCTGGATTCACGCGAATAGAAATAGGCGCTATTTTATTCATGTCGGCGGCAATAGCACTGATGCGTTCTAATTCTGGTACTGATTCAACATTAAAGCAATAGATGCCAATGTTAAGGGCATAACGAATTTCATCCTCAGATTTACCAACGCCAGAAAACACCACTTTTTGCGGATCGCCGCCAGCTTCTAATACGCGAGCCAGCTCGCCTTTTGAAACAATATCGAATCCAGAGCCCATCTTGGCCATAATATTTAGGATAGCGAGGTTTGAATTGGCTTTAACGGCATAACAAATTAAATGCTTTTGAGCGCCTGCGGCTTCATCAAAAGCGCGCCAATGACGCTCAATAGTGGCGCGGGAATAGATATAAAGCGGTGTTCCGTGTTGTTGTGCTAGTTGCTGAACAGGCAATTTTTCAGCAAACAATTGCTGATCTATAACGTTAAAGTAATCCATATTTACTGCTCTTTAATTGTTGCTTCACTGGCTGCTGGTTGATTGGTTGTTGGAGCTTCTTCTTCGTAAAGTGGGCCTTTTTGACCACAGCCGGCAAGTGAAGCCAACAATAAGGCGCCAATAACGTATTTTGACATGGTTTTCTCAGTGCTAATTATTTCAATTGCCCATATAATCGCATTAACGATAACAAAAGCAAGCTTTAGAGGATGATATGAACGACAGTCAGTTTCACCAAATAGTCGATGACTTATTAATGGCTATTGAAGAAGTATTAGATGACGCCATGGTTGATTTTGATTATGAAACCTCAGCCGGTGTTTTAAAATTAGTGTTTAGTGATAAAAGTCAGATCATAATTAATCGTCAAGAACCATTACACCAAATTTGGGTGGCTACTAAATTCGATGGTCATCACTTTGAATTAACTGACGGCAAATGGGTTGATAACCGCATGGGTGCTGAACTAATGCATCTAATTAGCGATAGTATTAAGCGCCAATCAGGTGTTGTCATTGATTTGAGTGGAATTGCCTAATGTCGATTGATGCTATTGTAAAAAATCCACAAGGTGAAGCCGATGCCGTTGTTATTTGGCTTCATGGCTTAGGCGATTCAGGGGCTGGTTTTAGTGAAGCTGTGCCAGCATTGAAATTAAATAAAGATCACCGCATTAAATTTATTTTCCCTAATGCACCTGAGCAACCTGTAACTATCAATAACGGTTTTGTGATGCGTTCATGGTACGACATCAAAACCATGGATTTGGATGGTCGCGCTGATATTCCAACGCTTGAGCAAAGCGAGCAACTTATTATTGAGTTAATCGAAGAGCAAATTGCCAATGGTATTAGTAGTAATCGTATTGTGTTAACGGGTTTCTCACAAGGTGGCGTACTTTCTCTGTATACAGCATTGCGTTTAAAGCATAAATTAGCAGGCGTGGTAGCGTTATCTTGTTACCTAGCGACAAATGATTTGCCGTTTGAAGGCGCGCAAGGCGTTAATCACGATACGCCAATCTTTAGTTCGCATGGTGAACAAGATTCTGTGGTGCCATTTGCAGCTGGTAAAGATGCTGCACAGCGTTTATCTGCGGCAAATTTTGACGTGACTTGGTCACAATATCCAATGGAACACAGTGTATGTATTGAGCAGCTGGAAAAACTCGGGCATTGGATTAGTGATAAATTATCCTAGTAAAACAAGCGTGGTAGTCATTGACTAAGACGCTTGTTTATTTTGTGATTGATTATTCGGATATTACTTTCTCTACCAAGTGCTTAACTAGTGGCTGTATACAAAAAGCGGCTAAAAAAGCGATTGGCCAAGCAAATAAGAAGGAGTCACGCCAGTTTAACCCAAACTCAGGATGTGTTACTCCTACTTGATGACCGATAATAATCCCACTCATAATCAGCGCCATAAAAAACGACATAAAGAGTGACGTTAAAAATCGTTGTCTAAAGCTCATCATTAATTGATACTCCCCCCAACAGTTAAACCGCTTGGTAAGCGTTCTGGTTTTCCGCGATAAAAGCTATTCGTATTTAAAGTGTTGAGAAATGCAGCAATATCTGCGAAATCTCCTTCGCCGATGGGGGTTTCCAAATCATCACGGCCTTCGTAAGTCGCAATGGCGTCAATTAGTGTTGCGCGTGAACCATCATGCATATAGGGCGCAGTGTGACTGAGGTTACGCAGTGTTGGTGTGCGCACGACTTCGTCGTTAATGATGGCTTCATCGTTGTGAATTTGATTGTCTGATAACATAGGGCCACTGTGGCAACGAGCACAACCGCCGTCGATAAACTTATTAAGACCGACGATTTCCTGTTGAGTTAATACATTGGTATTACCGTTAATGAATTGGTCCAACCGAGTATTTGGTGAAATAATTTTACGTTGGAATGTGGCTAATGCTTTGCCGATGTTCTCAGGCGTAATTGCATTTTCAGAGCTAAATGCTTGTTCAAATAACTCAACGTATTCTGGAATGGCTTTTAGGCGCTCGACCATAATTGGGAGTGCATCTGCGACGGGAATTTCATCCCCCAGCATTTCAATGGAATTTTGAATGGGCCCAAGTGCCTGTTCTCTGAGCGTATCGGCACGTAAATCCCAGAAATAGCCTCCTGATACAAAGCTGCTCAATTGGCTGTTTATAGTAAGTCCTGTGAAAGCAACATTCATGATGGTTGGTGAGTGAATGTCGGTTACTTGTGAGCCTAAGCGATTTGGGCCTGCACCTACGCCGTCATGTCCTATTGAAAAGCGACGGCCGTCAGCCCAGCCAAAGTCAGGGTGGTGACAAGATGCACAGCTGGTGGTTTTGTTGCCTGATAATATAGGATCCCAAAATAAGAATTCGCCCAGTCTCTCTTTGACGGCGTTGTATGGGTTGTCAGCAGGGTAGAGTGCATTTTCTGGCAGCGGCACAAAAAGCTCGTTGTAATCACGGAAACCTGTATCAACAGTAATATTCCCGCCTTCACCACCACCGCCACATGCTACTAATAAGAATGAAAGACTTCCGATGATTAATTTTTTCATGAGATACTCCAAAGGAACTAATTTTACTAAGTATGCCGATAGAGTGATTGAGGAAGCGTCTATAAAATGTCATTTGTGATGTTATTACACCACTTATGTATGATAAATGGCGTAAAATTACATTAAAGCATTAAAATTGGTAGCTCAGTGTTAAATTGACACTACGACCTTCTTCGTAGAATGATTCTTTAGGGGATAAGCTACCATCACGTTCAAAGTCGAGACGGTTCGCATATTCTTTATCAAATAGGTTAGTCACCGATAGACGTACCGATAAGCCTTTGACAGTAACTGGTTGATAGTTGGCAAATATGTCCATTGCAAACCATGTATTCGAACCTTCATTTGGAATATCTTCAAGTCCCTTATCAGAAACTTGTTGCGTCGGGGCGTGATTGTGCTTAAAGGCAAAGGTTGCCACACTGCCTAACGACAATTCTTGGTTAAGGGCGAAGTTGGTTTGCAGATTAACTTTATCTGAAGGTATTTCAGCCAGTGAAAACCCAGTATTTGAATCTCGACCACGAGTGCGAGCATAGCTGGCGTTAAGCTCCCAATCATTTAGTTGGTAACTAGTCGAAATTTCAAAGCCTTTGAGGCTAACCTGCCCTAGATTGACTTTTTCTCCATCTGGCCATTCGGTGCTGTAAAGATCGGCAATGTAGTCTTTGATATCATTTTTGAATATGTTAATGCGGGTGACTAAAGTATCGCTGTTTGAAAATACATGGTAGTTATCGAATACGATACCCATTTCTTTGTTGTCTGCGCGCTCAGATTTTAGGTTTGGATTTGGTTTAAATCCACGACCAGAAGTGAACAGATGACCATCGCTCGGTGGATTGAGTGCTTGGGCAAACGAGGCAAATAACTTTACGTCGCTTGATAATTCATAAACACCGTTTAATGACATAGAAACACGGCTTTCAGTGCGGCCATCACGTAATAGCGGCTCGCCATTTAGACCAATGGCGTTTGAAGACTCGATGTAAAATGAATCGTAGCGAATACCTGGAATTACATTCAAGCGATCGGTTACTGGAACTTGTAAGTTAACCCACGTTGCTAACTTTCGCGATTTGCTAGAGGCTTCACTGGCTGCGCTTTCATCTTCGATTATAACACCTGTGATTTGGTCTGACTTAATCACTTCACCATTGTGTGTAGTAAAGTGACCTGATACACCGTAATGCACTAAGCCAAGATCGGTTACAGAGTCGTTACTGATGGTAAAACCGATGCTGTTATCTTGGATATCTTGAGTACCTTGCTCATTATTGCCTTCGTCCTCCCATGAGAATGAGTCTACATAATTAATGTAAAACGCTGCGTTGAGGTCAACAAGGTCATTATCGCTTGCTTTGTCACTCCATACTAATGACGCGCCATTGTATTTTGTATCGCGATAACCGATGTCGTTACGAACTTGATAAGTGCGGCTGTCATCTGTGTTAAACGTGAATTTTAGCGCTTGATCATTGTTTAATTGATGATTGATTTTCACTAAGCCAGACTGTTGATCTCCACGCGTTTTATCGTAGCTAGGGCCGCCGTTACCGATGTGATATGGCTGACGATCCGAGGTTTGGAATGATGCTAGGTAATCAGTGTTGTCATTGATACCAAACACCGTCACACCCATGTCTTTTTGTTGGTTGTTACTGCGATAACCAAAGTCAAATTTGCTACCAAATGTCTCATTGCCAGCCAGTAAATCTCTAGCAGAAATGGTTTCAATAGTGATTTTACCTGCAGCAGCACCAGACGTTGGGCCAGCGGTCACCTGAATCGAGTTAACAAAATTCGGGTTTAAGTACCAGCTGCCGCGCTTGGTGGCGAAGTTACTTTGGTAAATACCATCAATTGAGATATAGGCGTGCGATTGTGGTAAACCACGGATCGAGATATTTTCACTCGTTGGCGTCGGGCCGCCGAGGATATCGACATTCGGTAAAATGCGCAGTGCTGCTGGCACGTTCTTACTGCCGATATTCTTGATTGTGTCACTTTCAATACTGTTTATAGCTTGTGGTTTCTTGATATTTGCGTGCTTGTTGCTCTCTGAAGAAACAACGGTAATTGAATCGAGGACGTAGATTTTTTGATCTGTCGATGAAACCGCTAGCGACGGCATGCTTACAACACCAGCAACGAATAGTGCGATTGATGTTTTATAGTAGTTCATATGAATGATTCCCATTGGAAGTTAATGTTAATGAGAATCATTATATTTTGTTGTGTGTGAACTAAAGTTCACCAAATCGATTAGTTTGGTAATTATTCGGTAATTTCTAAGGTGAGATATTTTTCGACAGAACGCTCTGTTGCATGGGGATCGTTTTTAAGTTCGAGCTCTTGTTCAACAGCGAGTAAGTATTTACCAGGTTTGTTGACGTTAAAAGAGAACATACCGCGATCTTTTTTACTGAGATCTTTTTCAGTTTTTTCACTGTCTTCAAATAAATATTGGTTGCTGCTGCTCAAGGTGACTTCTGCTGCTTCAACAGGCTGGCCGTTATAAGTTATCTCAAAGGTGATTTTTTGGTTTGGGCGTAATTTATTAGGGTGTTGTAGTGGTTTAATAACTAAGCCTTTAGTTGGTTGTACCTCGATTTCAGAGAAACCGTTATAACTGACATAAGTCTCACTAGTAATGAGTTTATGAACGGTTTTTAATGGTTTACTGCCTTTAGGAAGCGTGTGCCATTTGGATTTAGGCATGCGCGTTTTTTGGCGCTCGCCTTCACTGTCTTCGTAGATGGTTAAAAAGACTTCAGATAGAGGACTTTGGATATAATATGTGCCGCGCTTATCAAAGTTTATGTCATATACTTCTTTAGTTTCACCGCTAAATGCGACAAGATTTTTTGATGTTTCACCAGTTGGCGAAGTCACGAATAGTTGTTTAAAACCGTGATTCGCTTCAGCCACGAGTGTTGTACCAGAGCGTGATACGTCAAAAGAGAAAGTTGTTTGTTCGTCAGTGTGAATTTCGTGGCGATCGGCTTTTATCCAGACGTCATGAGCTAATGTCGTTGTGCTTATTAGCGAAACAGTCGCAGCGATAAGTAATTTATTCATAATTTTCCTTTAATAGATATGATTTGCATTTGTATTATCAACTATGTGTTGTCAACCTAATGTCACAACGGACTTTTATTTTGGTATCTTGATGCGATAAGGCTTAGGTAAGTCATTATCACGCCTTCTATAAGACCGTTAGTTTTTTCTTTGTTACCACAAAGAGAGCTGGACTTAATAATAAAACCGTAGCGATAGAAAATATTGTGCCAAAACTTAGACTAATAACCATGGGTATCAAGTAAAGTGCTTGAGTTGATGTTTCAAACAATAGCGGGATTAATCCAACAGCCGTTGTTATTGCGGTTATGATAACGGGTCTAAAACGCGACAGCGCGGCGTGCTCTATTGAAGCCATTAGATCGTCGCCACGCTTTATAGCTAGGTGGATCTGTACCAGCATGACAAATGCGCCATTAATAACCAAACCAGCTAATGCAATCATGCCAAATAGACTCATTACACTTAAATCAACCCCAAGTAATATATGACCAAGTAATGCGGCACTTAAGCAAAATGGGATTACTGCAATGATTAATAGAGGGGCCAAATAGCTTTTAAAGTAGATAGCTAAAATAGCGTATATGAGCGCCAAACTAATGAGAGCGCCATAAATTAGCGGCATATTTACTTTTGACTCGACGCGTGCGCTCCCGCCGAGCTCAACGCTTAATCCATCAAACTCTTGCGCTAGGGCTGGAATAAGATCTAACTCAATACGGTTCATAACCGCTGTTGCACTCGCTGTTTGGCGTAGCACACTTCCAGTTATCTCAACAAACTGGTTACCGTCTAAGCGATCGATTGCGGTAGTCGCAATTGTATGCTTAACGTCGGCAACTTGGCCTAGTGGGATTTCTTGACCATTAGGTGAAGTAATAATGAGATCATTAATATGTGTGGCAAACCCACGGATGTCTTTATCCATTCGCAGCTTTATTTTTACTTCATCACCATCAATGATTTGGCGGTGTAGGACATCACCATAGAAAATTGAGCGTACAGCTTGCCCAAGGCTATCACTGTCAAAACCTAGTGACCTTCCTAATTGATTAACGGTTAAATCAAGCTTTGGTTTGCCGTCAACTAAGGCGCTATCCACATCGGCAACGCCGGATACATTACTGAGCTTTTCCATCATCTTTTTACTAGCCTTGGCTAGAATTTCACTATTGTTGTGGCCTAGTTCAACCACAATTTCTTGTCCGCCACCGGGTCCAACTTGATAGTCAAAAAATATTGACTTAACGCCAGCGACAGGACCTATTTTATTGCGCCATGCATCGACAAAATCTAATGCGCTGAAGCTCCTTAAATCATCATTTACTAAACGAAACGTGACGGATGCTTCACTAGCAATGAGATCTTGCATGACATATTTATGGCCGCTAATACCATCGATACTATTGAGTGCTTGGTAGCCTGCGTCTTGAATATAGTTGACGATATCGGCTTTTTGTTGATATGGCAGGCCGCTTGGGAATTCGACTTCTGCATCAATGCGTGTTGATTCTATTTTAGGAACAAAGCTTTGATCGACGCGATCGCTCAAGGTCCACGAAAATATAATGCTAGTGATGGCAACAAATATTGTAATAACAAGGATTGGTTGAGCCATGACTTTCTTTAATAGCGCTGCATAGTATCGACTTTTAAGGATATTAAAGCTATTTACGCTTCTTTGCTGCCATCGCATAATTAAGGTGGTTTTGACTTTGGGTTTTAAGCCACTTAAATGGTGGGGTAAAATAAACAATGCTTCGATTAAGCTCACAAAGAAAATAGCAAAAATTAGCATAGTCATTGGCTTAAACATCACGCCAAGTTCGCCCGGGACAAATAGTACAGGTAAGAAGGCTATCATGTTGGTTGCCACTGAAATAACGATGGGCATTGCCATTTCGCTTACACCTTCTTTGAGGGCGGTTTTTATTTCAATGCCTTGCAGTACTTTTTGATGAATATTTTCAGCCACAACAACACTGTCATCGACTAAAATCCCTAAGGTTATAATAAAGGCGAATAACGTGATCATGTTAATAGGCAATGAGAGTAGAGGCATTAGGCCAAGTGCGCCAATAATAGCCACTGGTATGCTCATACTTACCCAAAAAGCCAGTCGCATATCGACAAACATCGCTAGAACGAGCATGATGAGCAGCATACCGATTAAACCATTTTCAAATAGCAATGCTATGCGTTTTTGGTAATCTTGAGCTTCATCTTGAAGAACAGTAAGAGTAAGGTTTTCTGGGATGTTCTCTTGATATTCATTAATAAATTCCACAATTTCAGCGCTGAGCTCGACGGGTTTTGCGAACGTATCTTGATAAGCAACCAATACAATGCCAGGTTGGGAATTGAGCATAAACGGTTGTATATTTTCGCCAAATTCATAGTTTAAATTAGCAATATCGCCAAGTAATATTGACTGGTTATTCTGATTGATAATGCTTATGTTGGACAGTTCATTAAGGTTATTGGCGCGACCAAGCGTTCTAATTACAATATCTCCTCCCTTGGTGGCTACATTGCCGACAGGGATATCTGTAAGATTGCGAGTGAGCGCAGCTGAAATATCGTCAAGGCTTATATTGTATTGTCTAAGTACCATTTCTTTGACTTCGATAACTATTTCAGCACTGCCTTGCCCTTCGAGAACCACTTTTGAAACATCAAGCTCACTGGCCATTGCATTTTTGAGGCGTTGGGCGTGGTGATACAGCGTGAAAGGAGATACGTTACCGTGTAATCCTATTTCAATAAGACTATCTTCTTCTTGTACCAAAGAAACTATAATTGGTTCCATTTGTTTGGGGAAGGTAGATACGCGATCGATTGTATTTTTTATTTCATTGAGCGCTGATTCGCGATTAACCCAATCGTGAAGTGACAAGGTGATCTTTGCATCTCCTTCTTCTATTTGCGCGCTCAATTCGTCCACATAACTGTGGTTAAGTAATAATTGTTCGATAGCTAGTACAATCGATTGCTCCATATCCTGCGCTGTAGCCCCTGGATAGCTAGCTATTATCTCAATTTCGTTGACCTTAAATGAAGGGCTAGTTTCTTGTTGGATACTGCTAAAAGAAAATATTCCAACGAGGATAATGGCCACTGTTAACAAGTTGGTTGCGACAGGGTTGTCAATCATCGAATGTAAAAGACGATTTAATACAGATTGATTTGATTTCATACTATTAACGTACCAACGTTATTGGTTTGGCGATGACCGTGACTTTGATACCGGTTCGTGCACCAGATAGCTTGTGTTCTGCGACTTGTTCACCTTTGGCCAAACTGTTAATGGCATAAACCCAATTTTTATCGTTCCAGATGACTTCGAAGGGTCTGTTTTGTAATATATTTTTATCATCCACTACCCATACCGTTTCATTGCTGATAGCCGTTGGTGGAAGTTTAATGATGTTTTTATGGCGTTTAAGTGAGAAGTCTATTTCGACAAATTCGTCTAAGATGAAGTTACTATCAGCTAAAACAACAATGATTTTCTGAAGTTGTGTCTTACTATCGAGTTTAGACACAATGTGGTTTACACGGCCTAAAGTCGATTGATTATCAGCGGTTCTTACCAGGACTTCTTGATCGGGGCTAAGTTGCTTAGCAACACTTTTGGGAACTAGTGTTTCAACGCGCAACGTTGATAAATCTGCCAGTGTTGCTAAGGCTTGTCCTTGTGAGACAAAGTCACCTAGGTGAACACTTCGCTCAATGATTTGATAGTTTCTTGGACTAATAAATGTGGCTTTTTCTAACGCTAAACTAGCTAATTCAGTCTCTTTTTTTGAAATCGTTACTTCACTCTGCGCAGCAATCATTTGCGGCTCTCGCAAGCGAATGGCTGTATCAGTGACGGTGTTATTGTATCCTTGAGATGCCAATGCGAGCTCTTTACTTGCCACGGTTTGCTGCGCTTTTTCTAGTGCGAGCTGTGCTTTAGCTATGGTGTATCTGTTTTGGGCGCTAACCAATTGATTTTTAAGTGTTCGGTCGTCAATCTTTGAAAGCATTTCACCTTTTTTAATGAAAGCGCCAAGTTCAAAGTTAGGATGCAGAGCTGTTATTTCACCAGTTGTTTGAGCGCGCAATGTTAACTGTTCACGTGCAGTAATACGACCGTAGGATGTATAGGTCGGTTGAAATTCAATGACTTCGGGTTGTATGGTATTAACGTATGTTTTACTTGATTCATTTTTGTCATGTGCAGGACTGGGGGCTGATAAAAAAATAATACTGCACGTAATTACTGTGAGCAGTGAGATAACAACGACAGCCCTAGTCTGTGTATTTTTCGGCATGACTCATCCTTTACCTTGAATTAATAATTTCCGATTAAATATAAACTTAGTGACGTCTAATTTTAGTCATTGGATTCCTATATTATGTAATTGAGATATGGTGAACTTAAAAGGTGGCTACTAGCCACCTTTACGATATTTTCGGCTCAATACTTCCTTTGATTTATGATCTACTACAAAGAGTTTTTAGCTATTTTATAACGGGTTTTTGAACAACCGTTGCTTGATGAGAAACCAGCTTCCACTTTTTATCTAAGAGGTGATAAATTCTTGTAAACACACCGTATTTGGTGGGTTTCACAACCTTGTTTACCTTTTTGCTATTTTCATAGTGTCCTGTAACAATGGCCATATTGTTAAACAATCGTATCGAAAAGTCGTATAGTTTAAAGTGATTAAACTTCCCTTTAGTTGAACGCATTTTTTCCAAGTATTGTGCTTTGGTGCGCAATGAACCGTCGGTTGTTATGTGTATAGCATTGTCAGCCATAATCGCATCTATCGCTTGCAAGTCTTTTTTTAACATAGCGTCGATTCGATTATTTTCAATATCAAGTATTTGTTGTGATAGTGATTTTTGCTGTGCACTCACTGGCAATACAAGTAACAGTGCAACAGTAATGACTATAGCTCTCGCTGCGTTAAGATTAGCCATCTAGTGATCCTCGCTAATGTGACGTTGTAACCAGTCTTGGCCATAATCGTTACTTGGATCGCGCACAATAATATGGGGATGAGTATTCCAGTCAAAGCCTGTGCGTTGATCGACAAAGTCGATGAGGATCGATGGACCATGTACGCGGTAAAATACTTTTTCGCTACCATCACTTGGCCCCATCCACATAAAGAATAATGAATCTTTACCATCTTCTTTAATTTTAGCTAGTTGCTGTTCTGCAACGTCAAAGTCTGCATTATTGACGTACTCTTCAACTAATACCCACAATAGTTTACGTTGTGGCGCTGACATGTCAGAGGCTTTTAATCCACGGTATTTGCGCTTGGTGTCTTTTTTACCCGGACCTGCAAAGTCGGTTGGCCCAAATTTATTCGCTGGGTATTCTTTAGCAACGATAGCGATTGCTCTTTGCTTGTCAGTTAAACTTCTTAATAACTCAACTCCGCGTTTTCTTTCTTGAGGTAAAAATTGATGGCCTGCGTGTGCGCCATGACTAATAACCGCCGGGTCGGCACCGTAAAACATAGGAACGAATGTTGCCTTGCCATCGACAACGGTAAAGTTAGCTGCGAGATGATGGCCAGTAATCATGTAGCCCCATTGTTTATCGGTCACAGGGTTGCCATAAAATGAAACCCAATAGTCGATTGCGCCAAGACTTTGGTTCTTGCCGAAAAACTTGTCGCTGGTTAATTCACGATTTTCCCCTTCGTGTTTTAACTCGTCATCCCCTCGAACCGCACCCCAAACCTTCTGATAGCCTTGAGAGCTTGTAGAAGCGATAAGCAGTTCATGGAGCAGATGACGTTGTTTGATACTGAGTCGGCCAATAGGTAATCCATTTCGTGCTTTAGAATGAATAGGAGCATTACTCCATTTAGTACGTTCTTTGTCATCGACAAAAGATAATAGCAATGCTTTTTTTTGAGTTAGAGTGAATGAATTAACAAGCGCTGTTGCAGTCTCTGTCATTTGAAATGCACTTTGGCTTGCCTTTGGAACATTGTGAGATTGTTGCTCGTGAGCGAAAGGTTGTTGTGTGTATACTAGTGTAGTGACAATACCAATTGCCATTAAAAGAGTTTTATTCATCATATGCCTTATTAGTTATTTATTGTTAAGGTACATGCTGAATTGTCTAAAAATTGTCTTTCATTATTTGATGAGTGTTTCAATGGCTACATCGAAATAGATGTAACCATATTTAGTTATCTATTTAGTCTTGTATTTTCATCACTCGTAAACCAAATAAATCTACTTTATTCACCGGCCCCTTAGTGCCGCCTGCGCCGCTGTAACTGTGGTTATTTTTTAGATAACTCATGTTAAAAAAGTCAGATAACTCTATTTGATAACTGCCGATATCAAGACTGGAAATTAAGGGTGTTGAATAGGCTTTGGCTGCTTCGTTATGAGGCATTTGTACTACGCCACTAGCCACTAGCTTTCCTTTATTATCACGCACTGTCATCCATTTTACACCAGCAGTAATGCCGGTATTAATTTGATGTTGCATGTTGTGATATTGCCATGAAAGAGCATATGAGCCTTTGGTTTTTATCTTGATGTTATTTAATTGCAGCGTATCTTGCGGCGCGCCCCAATTTAGCAGTGCACTATTTTCTGGTTGTTGATTACCCGTTACATTATCAGCACTTAAGGTGTGTAATTGTCCTTGGTTTTGACACTGTACAGGCGCGTGATGTGATGCATTGCCTGAGCTGATAAAGGTGGCGCCAACACTATAACAAGCTTGTGTCTCATGATGGTTATCTTGCCAAGTTAATGACGATAATTGCGGCTTAATTAACTGTCCATTGCGATAAATTTGATAAGTAACTGCTGATCTATCGCTGCTTTCATCAATAGCAATTACATTGTGTTTGTCACTTGTTTTTAGGGTGAAAATCGGTGTTTTAGGCGCAAAACTGGCTTCATCACGTGGGCCGGTTTTAGCATTGACCAATGTTAATGGCTCTGCTGGCGAATTTGGCGCAGTCAATGTCACTTTAAGTGTATTAGTTGCCGCTAAATCACTGTCCTTAAGAGAACGTGAATCAAGCTGCTTACCGTTGAGGTTGAGTGACGCGATATTATAGATACCCGTAGTTGTACCAAGTGTTGGCAGTTGCAAGGTAACGTCAATTTTCTTACCGTGCCAACTTAGGTTATTTAGGGTAACGTGTGGTTGCGCCGCAAAGTAATCTCGATGTAATTTCGTGGTCATTAGCGGCTCAATCACCAAGCCGTGAGTTGTGCTTTGTACGCCGAATAATGATTCGATTACCATGTTGAGGTAACCAGCAACCGACCATAGTTGGCGCTTTGAATTAATCGCTGGCCCTGACAATGCAGGTTTTTCTTTTTCTAACCACATGGCTTGCGCTGATAGCCATTCGAGGTTTTCCATATTGGATAGGTTAATAGCCGCACCGCGAATTAACGTTTGATAGGCACTGTTTGCAACCGCCGCATTGTGGCCGACTTTAGCGGCTTTTAAACCATAGGCGGTGACAAATGGCCAGATAGCGCGATTGTGGTATACGCCGATGTCAGGTTGTTGTGGAAAAATCACGGGTGCGCCCATCACGCCATGTGGATAGTGGCTCAAAATTTGTTGGCGTTGATTGTCATCGGCAATACCCGTGATGATGGCAAGCGATTGACCCAGCCAATCGAATTTGGCCAATGGTGTGTTATCAAAATGTCCCGCAGTAAGACTGCTGTACATGCCTTGTTCTGCAAGCCACAGTTCTTTATTAATTGACTGTTTAAGTGCAAGTTGCCATTGAGCATAACGCTTGGCTAATGCGGGTTGGTTTAACTCACTGGCTAATTCTTTAGCCAGTTTAATTGCTTGGTAGTGACCCGCATTGGTGGAAATCGATTTGCTGGTGGCCATTGATGATAAGTCATCTTTTATCCATGGCGCATAACTCTGTTCACGCCAATCTAAGAATGATTGCTCACCGTTGTACAGGCCAGTATTTTGGTCGAAGGCCACTTGGCGATCTATTTCTATTGTGTTGCTGAGGGCGGTAAACGCTGTCTGAGCAAAGTCACTGCGTGTTTTTCCGGTTAGGTTATTTAATGCTGATGTCGCGCCAAAGGCCCAAGTAACGCGATCGGTACTGATTGGCCAACTACCGCCACTACCGGTATCTTGAATAATTTGTAAACCGTCGTTACTGCCTGCGATGGTAGGGGCTTTAGGGACGCTATTGCGATAAGGTGATAGCTTAAAGTTAAGCGAGTTGGTAACGCGTTGTGGATCTAATAACCCTAAACTCAGATGAGCAGAGTAGGCGAGATCTCGTGTCCAAACGTAATTCCACTTTTCCCCAGTTTCGAAACAGCTACAGGCAATGGCGTTGCCGTCGTTATAATTATTGTCGCGGATCACCTCTACTGCATCGAGTTTCATTTCGTCGATGGCTAATGCAAATAGGGCGTCAAAGGCGGTATTACCACTGCGTAAGTAAGGCTGCTTTGGATCTTCTTTGTACACTGAAAATGAAGGAACAGGATCACGCAACACGGCTGTTGTTTCGTGAACGTATTCTTTTAAGCCGTCAAGGTCTGTACTTGAGAAGGTCGCTGTTTCGGTTTTTTGATCATAGGTGTTAAATGTTAATTGCTGCGTTTTACCTTGATGTGGTGCGATATCGGCAGGATAAACGTGGCTAGTTTTGTTAATTGATAGCGTAAAAGGCGTTGTTTTGGTGTTGAGCGAGATCAGATATTGTCCAGGCTCTGTCACCATTAAATAAGACTTTCCGCCGGCTTTGTTATTGCTAACATCATATTGCTGCGCATCACTTAAGACATCTAACGTAATGTCTTTTTCCGCCTGTACGACGAATTCTTGTGACCAACTGTCAGTGGCAAATTTAAACTCAAATACACCATAGCTTAGGCGTATTTTTGATGATAAAACGCCGTTGTTCATCATGAGCTTGTCTTTGGTGCCCCAACCGTTAAAACTGCCGCGGATAAAGAGCGGTGGTAACGCTGTGGTAGTTACTTGTTGAGCTGTCACTTCTGGCGCAGTAGGAGAGGTACGAACCGAAGAATCACAGCCAACAATCGTCGTCGCAAGCAGAGAGGGTAATAACCAATGACGTGATGAAAAAAGAGGCGACCGGCGCATGATATTAGAATTCCTTAGCTAAATTAACAACTAAGGATAATGCCTAACTTTGGGGGATTTATTAAATGAATACGTATGTAACTAATTCAAAAGCCAGCAAGGGGACAATTTTACTGGCTTGGATATCTCTACTTTTTGGGCGCTACATGATACAGCGACGTCATACCTGCTGAGATGTGATCATTGACGTGACAATGATACATCCAAGTACCAGGGTTATTTATCGTCATATCTAATGTTTTCATTGATGCTGGCAGTAGCTCTACAACGTCTGTACGACGGCCATTAATAAGACCTGTGTGTCCGTGCCAGTGTGGCGTATGCAAGTCAACTTCTGTACCTAAAGCGATTAAATGCCAGCGTACTTTGTCGCCATCTACCATATTTAGGCCGGGCAAATTAGCGAATAGGTAGCCGTTGATCATGTGCATTAGGTTGCCTTCGACGAATTCTTCATCGTCGCTATCAACGTCTTTGCCGATATAGTTTTTGATGTTGTCGTCTAAGAAGTGGCTCTCGTTTTCATCCATTACTGTGTATAAATTGACGAATTCACGATCAACATCTTTTGGCGTACCGTCGGGGTTAGCCATGCCTTTAGCTGTGACGATAATCGCGCCAACTAAGCCAGAATTTGAATCTTGAATACTTTGCACATGTGAGTGATACACCCAAACAATAGAGCTGTTATCAGCAGGACCCGGTCCGGCTGTTTCTGGCACCTTCCAGTGATAAGTATATGTTGTACCTGGCATTACACGATCGTCACCTTTTTGAGCTTTGCTCGTACCATCGTTAGTTGGTGCACCTTCATTGGCCTTGGTATAAAACACGCCATGTGGATGGATGGTGTAAGGAAGTGAGCCGTTGTTTTTGAAGACAACTTTGATGGTGTCGCCAACTTCTGCGCGAAATAGTGGACCTAATAATCCAAGATGCTCTTCATGGGCTGGGCGCTTTTTCAACGTGGTAAACGTCGCGTCAGTGTATTCACGGTAAATAGCTTTCTTATATTTACTACCGATAGTCTTGTTGGAGCTTTCAACAAATACCTTTTGTGAATCTTTTAGTGGCATATTCATCATTAGATTAAAATGCTTAGGGGCATAGTCCCATTCAATTTCATCAGCTGCGACGTAATATTTTCGCTCGGCTGCATTCACACAAAGGCATATTGTTATTGCGAAAAAAACCGCAATCATTTGGATTAACTTATTCATAGACCATCAAGAAGCGCATTAAAAACGTCATGATATACCAGTAATGCGAATGAAAATAGCTATTGTTTGTAAGCTGTTTGCGTTAAATCAAATATTACTAAAACAGCTCTTCAGCTTGGCGATCAAACGGCTCAATGATAATGACGCTATTTTGCAGCTTAATGCGATTAAATTGCGGTAAATTGAAGCTAATTCCAAGTTTTTCTTGGCTCTTGTTCTTCTGCTCTTTAGTAAAAGTGTAAAAGCGGTATATCTCACGCAACAGCTCTAATTCGTTATGTTCATCTTGCCAATAGCTGGAGAGGTGATTGTTTTCATCAAGAATATAAACTTTGATACCTTGTTTTCGCTGCTCTAAGAAAAACTGTACATAGCCCATGCTGGCGTGTTCATAGATCAATCGTTTAACTTTGCTGGTGGTTGGTTGTTTACTTGGTACTTGGGTCAGGGCGTTATTACTTAATGTTTTATACAACTCAACAGCATTGCTAATCGCCTTGTATTCGACATTCTCGCGATGAAAAAACAAACCATATAACTTGCCTGCAACGACTATTGACTTGACTTGAATGCCTTTTTTACTGGACTTTTTAAGTATTTCGAAACACTCATCCAATAAAAAGCTAACGTGATCTCGCAATAGAATTTGATGGTTTTTGGCCACGCTTAAAATTGAAATTTCTGGGGTGTCGTTACTTGATCTAATTAAGGTAAATAAATGGCTTAATAACTCGAGGATCGCCGTATTACCGTTAAAAACCATAGCATGATGTTCATTCCAGCTATTGCGATAGACCAAATCAATACTCGAAATCAGGCTACGTTTTTCACGACCTATTGAAAAAACATTGCTCATTAACCAGTCCATCATCTGCGTTTGACCATCAAAGTCGATGGTCGCATCGTCAAGCATATTAATGATGATCGATACCTGTTCTATTTGACTCGATTGCACTAATGCATTCTTTGTTGCTTGCGCTTCACCTGTAAACTGCTCGGTAAGATGATGCAGGGCACGGTTAACCTTATGTTTATATTTAGCATTATCACTAGGCAATTTTATCTGGGTTGTGGGACTAATTAATTGATTCATCGCGGCCCACGTTAGCAGCTTAATAATGTGAGTATCTTTATGAATAATATAATCTTTACCAAAAACTGGTGGTTGGCTTAATAATAACCAGATTCGACATTTATTATCGTCAATGCCGCGGCGTAAATAAAAATTATTGTTGGTATGTTTAACAGATTTTAGCGACGTTAAACGGCCAATCTTAGTGCTTGAGCCCTGATAAGCAGAATAGAGCTTACGACTTAAAATAGTGAGTTCTTGCGGATACATCGCTTCATCAACGTGATGAGATTTCGCGAGTTCTTTCATTAAACGATAACTTTCGAGTAATGCTGCAACTAATGCTTGATGATGTTGCTGACTATCCACTGGGCTCCAACGAGCCTGCCGATCAAGGTGACGAATTTGTTCACTGCTGAACTGCCATTGCTCAACCAGCGCTTTTAGCTGACGTTGTTGATAATTTAATACTGTTCCTTGTTTGATGTAACTTAACGCTGGAGCGCATTTTAAGTAGAAACATTCACGGACTAACTTAAGGCGTTTGTGATCATTGAGTCGTGTTAAATGGTCGCTAATACGCTGCAAAAGTAGGAGATAATGATCGGTAAATTGACCGTTTAGCATTAACTCTTGCCACTGCACCGACAATAATTTCGTATGAGGAAAGTCACTAAAATATGACTCTAAAAGCAATGCTTTGAGTAGTGATTTTTCAGGTGAATCAATGCCTTTATATAACTGCCACATCATAGCTCCAAAATATTCCTGTGCTGGAATATGACTTGGTTGGCCCAAATCGATGGCGTTAAGGTGTTGATTTTCTGGTGTCAGGTGCCATTGAATAGGTTGACCTGCTAATGTGATTGCTGAGCGATAGAACTCATCGAGTAATAACCAATGTTGAGCACTACCACTAGATTCTTTATCAAACCCAGATTTTACGCCTTGCTCAAATTGATTTTCGGTGACTAAAAACAAATGCAACTCAACACCTATCTGACTCGCCCACGCTTCAATCAGCTGACACTTTTGTTGAATCATGTCTCGCGTATCTGATTCCACATTGTCCTTAATACATAGCCAAACATCCCAATCAGACTTGATACTTTGTCCTAAACTTCCGAGGCTGCCAATGGTGTAGAGGCCTCGATAAAGTGTCGGTTTATCTTGTGTGGCCGTGGTAATTTCTATATTAAATAATGCTTTGGCTAGACGTTTTGCATGAGAGGATAGTTGAAAGTCAGCAATTGCTGCACCGCGGAACTGCTCGATAAAGCCTGGTAAGCCAGGCATGTTTTCATTAATAAGCAGCGGTAATAAATAAGCAAGCTGGCTATTCTCTGGTGAGAGTTGTTGGAAAATTTGATTGATATGATTCGTACGTTGCGAGCAAGTTGCCGCAAAATCGCTACGAAGTTGGTAATGATCAATCATGTTTATAATCTCAATTTTCCTGAGTCAGCATTCTAGCGAATAAGTGACCTTAAAATCTATACCTGTAGTCGTTAGAACTGCCATATTCGCTTTTGGCTTTAGCGTACTGTTGGTATATGATGTTATCTCTTCAATCGCAAATGGAAGTGTCCCTGTGCAGCTTAAAATTAAAATCGATTTAGCCCCAGAAAATAGTGCAGTTGTATCAGCGCAGGCTCCTTTTGACCCAATTAAGATCCGAAATTTCCTTTTCGTGTTAATTATTATGTCTAGCTTGGTTTGTACTATGGCTTATAGCATGTGGCCATCTGAGCCTGTATATGCTGAAACAGTCAATGATAACGCCGCGGGAAATGTTGGAATTTTACCAATTATCATGGAAGACGACGAACCGCCAAAACAGCCTGATATTGTGCTTGAAGATACGCAATTATTGGTAGAACAAATGACCGAAATAGATGCTCAAGCAGCGGTAAAAGCGCAAGAGACTAATGCTATACCAACAGCTGAATCTATTCAGTCAAATGACGTGACCGCAATTGCCGAAAATAAGCACGTGGCACGTGCGCAACTGACATCTGCAATCGTCAGACGCGAACCTATCGATAATATTACGTCACTTAGCCTCGCTAACGATAAACAGGTATTTTTCTTTACTCAGATTAACCAACTTAAAGACAAGATGATTTCTCATCGCTGGCGTTTAAACGGCAAAGTAATGGCGCAAGTTAGTCTGTCGATTGGTGGTGATAAATGGCGAACTTACTCAAGCAAAACATTTAATAACAGTATGCTTGGTCGCTGGGAAGTTGCAGTCATTGATGAGAACGAAAATGTCCTTAGTGTCACTGAATTTGATGTGACGCAGTAAATTAGTCTAAAAACACCAATAATTGAGCCTTAGTTTTTGCCATTCGTCTTGGTGGTGATATCATTGCCGCCATACTAATTTCACACTTCTTTTGGAACCCTTATGTCTGTAGATATCGTGCGAATTGCCACTCGAAAAAGCCCTCTGGCATTATGGCAAGCAGAGTTTGTAAAAGCACAATTAGAACACTTTCACCCTAACATCAAAGTTGAGCTAGTAACCATGGTTACTAAAGGTGACAAAATTTTAGATACGCCGCTTGCTAAGGTCGGTGGAAAAGGGTTGTTCGTCAAAGAACTTGAAACGGCTATGTTAGAAGGACGAGCCGATATCGCGGTTCATTCAATGAAAGATGTACCTGTTGAGTTTCCTGAAGGATTGGGTTTAGAAGTTATTTGTGAGCGAGAAGACCCTCGCGACGCATTTGTATCAAACACTTTTAAGTCAATCGATGAATTGCCAGAAGGTTCAGTGGTTGGTACATCGAGCTTACGTCGTCAATGCCAAATTCGTGCAGCGCGCCCTGATCTTATTATTCGTGATTTACGCGGTAATGTTGGTACACGCTTAGGAAAGCTAGATGCTGGTGAATACGACGCGATTATTCTTGCTGCAGCAGGTTTAATTCGCCTTGAAATGAACAAACGTATAGCGTCATTCATTGAGCCTGAGCAGTCACTTCCTGCGGTAGGTCAAGGCGCAGTTGGTATCGAATGTCGTGAAGATGACGAACGAATCAAAGCATTATTAGCACCGTTAGAGCATTTGGAAACGCGCCAACGCGTGTTGGCTGAACGTGCTGTAAATAAACGTCTAGAAGGTGGCTGTCAGGTGCCAATCGGCAGTTACTGCGTGATTGAAGGTAATGATTTTTGGTTGCGCGCACTAGTTGGTAATCCTGATGGCAGTGTTATGTTGACAGAAGAAGCTCGTGGCTCGCTGCAAGATGCAGAGCAAGTTGCAATTGAAATGGCTGATAAGTTATTAAATCGCGGTGGTAGAGAAATTTTACAACAGGTTTATGCACAAGCTTAGTCATAAAAATCGACGTGTCTTAATTACACGTCCACAAGCAAAGTCTGAACAATTGCAGGCTTTGCTGTTGTCCCATCAGCTTTATTGTTTATCTTATCCATTAGTACAATTTTCGTCTAAAACCTTCCCGCAAGCGCAGCATTTTGTGTCGCAAGCAGATATTATTATCGCTGTGAGTGAAAACGCGGTGATTTATGCGAACCAACAGATTAATGATTGGCCCAGCTCTGCCCAATACTTTGCTGTTGGTAGCGCGACTCAGCAGCAATTTTCTCTATTGGGTATCTGTGCTGATTCGCCTGAAAATGCTACGTCTGAAGGCTTATTGGCGTTGACTCATTTGGCGAATGTTCAGAACAAACGTGTTGTTATTTTGCGCGGTGACGGAGGAAGAGAATACCTCGCGCAAGAGTTAAGTCGTCGAAATGCCCACGTTGATTACGTAGAAACATATTGCCGTGAATTAATGCCAATGGATAATTCATATCAGGTATTGCAATGGCAACAAGAGCAAATAAACACTATAGTGGTGACAAGTGGTGAAATATTGCAGTATTTATGGGATAACATCGGCGAAATAAACCAATGTTGGCTAAAGCAGCTATCTTTAATAGTGCCTAGTCAGCGCATTGTAACTCTTGCTGAAAATTTGGGTTTTCAAGCAATTGAGTTAAGTAATGGCGCTGATAATGAATCAATTTTAAAAATTTTATTGAATGAGTGTTAAATGACAAAATCTAGTGATGATGCATCAAGCAAAGGATCTTCTGACAACGAAATCGATATCAAACAGCAAGTAGAAAAGTCAGTTGATGAAACAGAGCAGCATGTTGAAGTATCAGATAAACAAGAAGAGACTTCGCTTGATAGTGAAAACGTTGTTGTGGATGAATCTCCCAAATTAAATAAAACGTCAGCGCCGTCAGAAAAGTATGTGGAAACCGCCGTGGTCAATCAAAAAACGCCTATTAGTAAATTAGCAATATTTTGCCTTATTTTAGTGTTATTGCTAGCTGGCGCAGCTGGATATGGCGTCGATAAATACATGAAAGAGCAAGTTGCCCAACAAGCAAAAATTGACGCGCTAGTCGCCAAACAATCAAGTGTCATTGACGACATTACCAATCAGTTAAATCAACAAGTGAAAGAGCTACAAACGCGAAATCAGTCGTTAACACAAGAATTGACTGACAATGTCGAAACACAGCTCGCATCTCAGCAGCAATCACAGACATTAATTAATCAAAAGATTGCTGAACTATCAGGACGTCGTCCAAGTGACTGGCTATTAGCAGAAGCCAACTATCTAGTGACTATTGCCGGTCGAAAGTTGTGGCAAGAGAAAGATCAAAAGACTGCGGCAGCGCTGTTAGCTACTGCGGACAAGCGTATTGCAGAGATGCATGATGAATCATTAATAGATATTCGCCGAGCGCTTGCAAAAGACATTGCGACGCTGTCTGCGCTACCACAAGACAAGAGTCAGGATATTGCCTTAGCTATTGATGGCTTAATAACTCAAGTGGATAGCTTAAAATTAAATACAGTGACATTGCCAGACGCTGTTGAAGATGAAACGCAACAGTCGACAGCTGACGCGTCATGGCAAGAAAATTTGAAACAAACTTGGTATGGCTTTATTGATGGCATGATAACCATTCGGAAACGTGAGAGTAACGTTGTTCCGCTGATATCAGCTAAGCAGCGCTGGTATTTAGAAGAAAACTTAAAGAATAAGCTTGTTCAAGCCCAATTAGCTGTCTATCGAAAACAACAGCAAGCATTCACTAGCTCAATCGAAGTTAGCCGCACCTGGGTTTTGCAGTTTTTTGACCGAGAAGATAGCACGACTACGTTTATGTTGGACGAATTGGCTAAATTAGAAAAAGCATCAATTACAGTGAATTATCCACGTGACTTACTGAGTAGAAACCTCATTGGTGATGAAGTAGTTCGTCGAAATATAGGCTCTGCACAAGCAATGGAGCGTTAATATGATTCGATTGCTGATATTTGTCGTCATAATACTTTCGGGCATTTTGATTGGTCCATCGTTGATGGGGCATGATACTCACGTGTTGGTTACGGTTAACGGTTGGACTATGGAAACTAGTTTGGGCGTTATGATCATGATGATTATTTTGTTTTATGCCTTGTTGCAATTTGCAGAGTGGGCGCTGGTTAACACCATCGCAATGTGGGGCAGAACACGTCATTGGTTTGGGTGGCGCAAAGAGCGAATTGCCCAGCAAAAGACTATTGATGGTGTGCTTGAATTTGCCGCGGGTCACTTTTCACAAGCTGAGCAATTAAGTGTTACTCATGTGAAACATAGTAAAGAACCATTGTTGAATTACTTTACCGCAATAAACGCCGCAGCAACTCAGGGAAAAACACAGCAAAGGGATGAATATATTCAACAAGCGTTAGAATTTGCACCTGAGAACACGGCGTTAATAGCAATCAAATTAAAGTTTCTAGTTGAAGCTGGTGATTATGAAAGCGCTAAAAGCTGGCTTGAACTGCAATCAGATAAAATCGCTAAACATGCTGATTTATTGCCGTTAGCGCTTAAAGTGCGTGAATATTTTGGTGAATGGGCAGTGGTAGTTGAGCTATATGATGCCATGTTAAAGCATCGATTGCTTACCCCACCAGAGCATCAAGCACAAATTTGTCGTAGCTACGCAGCTCAATTAAGTTGCCTTAATACAAGTGATTTAGAGACAGTTACGCAAGGTTACAAATCCATTCCGAGAAAATATCGCAATGATATCGACATCTTTTGCGAGTATGCTAAGTTAGTTATTAAACTTGATCAGGCAACACTGATTGAAAAGGAATTGTTTAAGCGTTTAACGAAACAACTTAGTATGAGTTTGTTAAGTGTCATTGCACTATGCCCAACCAAGAGCGCAAACCTATGGAGTGAGCGTTTAATTGGTTTGGAGCACTATCATAATGATGCCGATTTCATTGATGTCATTGTGCAGCTTTCTGTATTAGATAGACAATGGCAAACAGCTAAGAACTGGTTGCTTAAATCAATCCAAATTGAACCGTCAGTGTTGCGTTATCAAAAACTTGCTCAGATCCAACAAGAGCTTGGCGAAGGCAGTGGTGCTTTGGATAGCTTCAATAAAGCGTTGAATTTTCGTCAAGCGAAGTAACAGGGAAGTTAAGTAATGAAAGATAACTCGAACTTTGACGAGTCAGTGAAAACGCTCAAAAAGACTATTCCGCTGATGATGAAATACAGTGTGCCAGTTAATCCAACTAACTACGCGCTGTGGTATACCTATGCTTCAAATGAAGTGCCTAACTTAAATCGTGAACTAGATTCTGCGCTCAAGCTATATAATACCTGTCCTAAATTTCGCGCCGAACAGCTTTATACTAAGCACGTAAAAAATGAAGCTGTTGATCAAGCAAAAACACTGCAAGCATCAATTGATAAGATGATGAGTAAAGTAGGCGACACTATTGGCAATACACAGAGCAACGCCAAGAGTTTCGAACAAGAAATGTCACTGTGCCATGAAGAGCTTGCTGAGTTAGATTCTATTGAAACACCGATAACACCTGAAGCCGTATCTGGCTTTGTTGGTGAGTTACTTTCCAAATCGATGGCGATGCGTGATAACGCAAAGTCATTAGGTGACAGTCTTGAATCTGCACAACAAGAGATAAAAACACTACGTATGAAGCTCGCAGATAGCCAACAAGATGCGCTATATGATGCATTAACAGGTTTGCTCAACCGTCGTGCATTTGAGCAAGAAATAGATGGTTTATTAACGTTACCCGATGCTCAAGCCTGTTTAATTATTGCTGATATCGATAATTTCAAAGACTTTAATGATAAGCATGGCCATACGATGGGGGATCAAGTATTAAAAGCGGTTGGTAAACGCCTTGCTATTTCGACGTCCAATGGCGCGTTCGCATTTCGGTATGGTGGTGAAGAGTTTGCCGTCTTAATGCCTAAATCTACGATTACTAGAGCGCATGAGATGGCTGAAAAAATCCGCTTGTCGATTGAGCGATTGATTATCAAAGATCGTAAATCTGGCGAAACGATTGCAAATATCACCTGTTCATTTGGCGTTGCTAAATTGCTGAAAGACAAAGAAGCGATTGAATCTATAAACCTTGCGGATCAGCGCTTATATAGCGCTAAGCAGCAAGGGAGAAATAAAGTAATATCAATGGGTTAACGAGTTAATTTGTTAAATCGATGAGTCATTAATGCGGCTGATATTGTTAGGCCGCATATGATTGCCACCCAATATCCTTTCACACCCCAACCGCCAAACTCCGATAATACATAGCCGATGGGAAAACCGATGATCCAGTAGGCGACGACACAAATATACATCGGGATCTTAGTATCTTTCATACCGCGTAATGCGCCACTCGCGTTAACTTGTATTCCGTCAGATATTTGGAACACCGCTGCTAGAATAATGAGTTGACTGGCAACAGTGAAAACAAGTTCGTCGGAAGTAAAAACTGCAATAAAAGATTCATGGAACAGCACCATACAAGTCGCGGTGAATACCGAAATTAAAATACCAAAACACACACCCATGAAGCCAGTTTGGCGGGCCTGCGCAGCATCTTTACGGCCAATGTGATAGCCGACTCTTGCCGTTACTGCTATTGATAAGCCAAGCGATAATGTAAACGCTAAAGATGAAATATTGATGGCAATTTGATGGCCGGCGATATCAGGGACTGTGTATCGACCAATCATTAATCCCACCGCGCCAAATAGCGCAACCTCTAAACCCAAACCAATACCCATAGGGGTGCCGACTTTCAATACTTCCATATAGTCGTCTAGTCTAGGCTTTAGCCAATTACTAAACAAACTAAAGCCGTGATAGCGTGCAGATGTCAGCGTATAGATAACGAGTGAGATTGCCATGATTGTCCAGACAACTATCGTTGCCCAAGCAACACCAATGGCGCCCATTGCTGGTACACCAAAACCGCCATTGATAAACCAGTAATTACAGGCGACATTGAAGGGTAACGCTATGATCGAGCAATACATAATCGCTTTAGTTGCAAACATTCCTTCGTTACAAAAACGCAGTGCAAAGAAGAAATACAAAGGGAAAACGCCCCACGCTAAAACATTCAAGTAGCCACTGGCCAATGGAACGATTTCTTCAGTTATACCAATAGCCCAAAGTACAGGTTCTAAAGAAATGAGAATTAGCGCACTGGGTAACGCTAATAGGAGTGACATCACCACCCCTGTTTGGAAAGAACGCTTAACGCCAAGTTTATTTTCTTCACCATTGTACTGGGCGGTGATTGGACTCAGTGCTAAAAATATTCCAATGATAAAAACGATAATCGGATTGAAAATACTGACACCAATTGCAACCGCAGCTAATGCATCTGCACTATAACGACCTGCCATAATAGTATCTATGACGCCAAAAGACATTTGTGCTAATTGCGCAAGAATCGCAGGAATCGCCAACTTGATTAACTGGCTGCTTTCTTTTTTATAAGCGGGTGTAAGTTTTTGGGTTATTCTTTTCAATCGTGTTCACTCTAGATAGGTTGGCAAAGCCTTAGGCGTTGTCGGCTGATTATTATCACTCATGTTATCGTTGCTGTCATTGTTTCAATTTGATTATTTTTATGCCATAAATCCGTCACATAAGCGATGTAGCATACGCTTCGAAATTTTGAAATTACTTGTAACAACTTGGTCAGCGCATATTTAATATAAGCTGTGGTAACTTAGTTTTTCCAGTGAAGTTTTGAAGAAATATGGCCCCAGTTAATGATGTAAATAATGGCTAGAATTTCCAGTAAAATCTCTCAAATCTTCATTGAACTTGTTGTCTTTTATTTGGTCAAAAATCTCACGGTAATCATGGAACATATAGCGTATGAAAAACTTCACTAAAAACTCCATCAAACAAATCGTTAAATATGTAAAGATTTTCTTTGAAGGAACCCTTCGTGTAGAAAGCTTAGGTGTATTTAGTTTTCAGCAAGGACTGTTACAAGCCCCATCCGATGCGACGGAACAGCAGCATTCATTTGTCAGTAAAATTAATCAATTAATTAAATTACGCCAACCTGTAGCGCAATGGGAATAGTTCATTTCCATATTCGCTAATACAGCAAATAAAAAAGCCAATCTTATGATTGGCTTTTTAGTTCTAATTATTCAATAAATCTAGTGAATAGATCCACTACGGCGGTCAATACTGAGATGCTGATGACTTAATTGTTGGTTATAACAGTTAAGTTGAATTTGCGGCTGAGTGCTCGCTGTTGGCTTAAACAAAAATGTTAAGGCACTCGTGCGTTTTGCTGCTAATTGTAGACGTTTTAAATCACGATTATCAATTTCACCAGGCCAGCCTAATACTGCGCTTGAATTTCCAGACATCAGCGCTTGTTCCATTGCCCACAAGGCATCAACTTGATCCTTAGGGTGTACCAGTAATACGCGCGACGTATCTATTCCGTTACTTTCAAGGAGTGACTTTAAACCAATTTTAGGTGCGCCAACTAAGACGATCCAACGACCTTGCTCACTTAACTTGATTAACGTTGGCAATAAAATATCTAGTTGTTCGTTAATCGAATCTGCGCTAATCACTTCATTGATTGTTTGTGATTGCCAACCACCATGAGTGAGAGACTGATCAATATAATCAATACCTGAGCTCATTGAAAAACTGTGGTCGTTAAAGTTGCTGCTAATAACTAGTGATTTCATTGCCATGCTCCATTTCTGATAACACCAACAGCTAATCCCTCAATCTCAACTGATTGATATTCTAAATCTACAACGATGGTTGAAAATTCTGGATTCTCTGGGTGTAGTAAGATTTTATTTGCTTGCTTCTCGAAACGTTTAACTGTTACATCGTCTTCAACACGGGCAACAACAACTTGTCCTTCACGAACTTGATTTGTTTTATGAACAGCTAGTAAATCACCGTCCATAATGCCGATATCTTTCATACTTTCACCATTGACACGCAGTAAATAATCGGCGCTTGGATGAAACATATTTGGGTCAACTTGATAATGAGCTTCAACATGCTCTTGCGCTAAAATTGGTTCACCTGCGGCGACTTGACCAATTAAAGGTAGGCCTGCTTCTGGTGCAGGGTCGTTGGCAGCTTCTATTAATCTAATGCCACGTGATGTGCCAGGGATAATTTCAATAGCCCCTTTTTTTGCGAGAGCTTTTAAATGTTCTTCTGCGGCATTGGCTGATCTGAACCCTAACTGTTTAGCAATTTCAGCACGAGTAGGTGGCATGCCAGTCATGGAAATATTATCTTTGATGAGCTGTAAAATTTCTGCTTGTCTATTCGTTAATTTTTTCATGCTGATGCCTTTCACTGGATATATTTAATTAAACTGTTTTTCTATACAGTATCCTGTCAGTATATACAGTAAAAATTGTTGTGCAAGGATTAATCAGTATTTGTACTGATTTTTTTCTCTTGTCATCTAAGGTATTAGCGGTTTATTACTAGGTTATTAAAATTAAATCGTTATTAAGTTGTTGATAATAATTGTTTTAGCCGTTTATCAGTTGCTGAGTTTTGGTTCGTTAAAAAATAGAAAACTCGGTAGATTTAGAAATTAAAAGACGGGAAAGTTGTTTGACATTATTCGTGTACAGTACTTTTATTGGTTATTTATACAGTAAATTATTCACACAATAAAAAAGCAGAAATGGCTAGATGCTTCTATTGTTTAATAAAGTAAATAAATTCAGGGATGATAATGAGAAAAAATGATGTGCTAGTAATAGCCGCTTTGACTTTGTTAGTGTCGGGTTGTGTAGCGCCTAATAGTGATCAACAAGATATACGAACTGTAAATTATAGTGAATTGTCTTGTGAACAAATCGATCTAACCTTTACCAATTACCAAGCCATGATTAAATCAAGTAACGTGATTACGGACCTGATTTCACTTGCCAGTCCAAGTGCTGGAATGGTCGCCAATAAAACAAAATCTTCAGCGGAATTAATCTATGAACAAGCGAGGATTACTGCTGCACCCATTGCGCTAGCAAAGGGTTGTGATTTTTAATAGCCACTTTTCCTGTCTACCACAGTGGGTAATATGCCTGATTCTCGATAGTGACGAATATTATCGGCGACAATTAATACTGCTGAATCATTGTTAGTTGGTGCAGATATATGGGGCAATACCGTTATCTTTGGGTGTTGCCATAGCTCAGATTCTTGAGGCAGAGGTTCGATATCAAATACATCAAGTACGGCATGGCTTAGGTGTTCAATGTCTAATAATGCTAGCAGGCCATTAGTATCGACAATACCGCCACGAGAGAAATTAATGACGTTGGCGCCCTGTGGTAATTGACTTAATGTGTCTTCATTTAATAAATGCTGGGTGCTTGGTGTTAGTGGCAACAAAGAAATAAGGATATCGGTGTCGGCAAGCATGTCTGATAGTCCTTGCTCGCCGCTATAACAACTGACGTTATCGATGTTTTTCAGAGTTCTTGTCCAACAACTTAATTGATAATCGAGTTTACCTAGCAATGATAGTGAGGCCAAGCCAAGTTCACCAGCGCCAAGTACACTGACTCGAATGTTTTTGGAATTAATATTGGGGAGTTGTCGCCATTGGTTTTGGCGCTGTTGTAGATGATAGTGCGGTAAATTACGCTGTAAATAGAGGGTCCAAGTCAGTACTGATTCGGCCATTGATTGAGCAAGTGTTGGGTCGATTAATCGCACAAGTTTAATGTTAGGGGATAGATCAGCACTTAATAGACGTTCGACACCAGCCCATAGACTTTGGATCCAAACAAGATTGGGAAACCTAGCGACAACGGCAGGATCTGGATTAGCAACGATAGCAATATCAACGGCTTTCGCTGCTTCATCTGTTAGTTCACTGGGTAAGAAAATGTCTTCATTGCTAAGCTGCGCTCGCAACATAGCTAACCACGTTTGTTGTTCATTGCTTGCTAACTCACTAATAAAAACAATCTTACTCATATATCCTACTTTTTAGGGCGATATGAAAACTCTAAACGATTGCCACTTGGCTCTCTGATCATCATATGCATTGTTGGGCCACCATACGCGAGCTCTGGTGCAAACTCAACGATAACACCATCGACATTTTTTATGCGCTCAAACAACACATTTAATCTCTCTAACGACTCAACAGTAAAGGCTAGGTGATGTAAGCCAACGTTGTTTTTACGGTTAAAAGTGACGGTTTTTTTAGGATCTTTGGTTTGCCATAAAGTTAAAAACATTTTGCCGTCTGATACGAATTTTGCTGGATATTTTTCATCGCCGCCAACGAGTTTCCATTGCAAAGTGTCAGTAAAGAAGCTGGCAGATTTTTCAAGATTAGACACCGTTAAACCAACGTGATTGAAACCTGATGTTAAAGGCTTTTTGTCGTCGTTGGCGTGTGCAGTAAAACTTGCGGCTAAAATGATTAATGCGCTAATAAGTTGTTTCATGGTGTTCTCTAGTTAATTAATGTACTGGTAATTGAAAGGTTGCCGTGTAGCGTTTTGTGTACCGGACATTTGTCGGCAATTTCCATTAAACGCTGACGCTGAGCATCAGTTAAATCGCCTTTTAGTGATATCTCACGAGATATCACTTCGAGTAATTGTGGCTTTTCGTCTTCACAGTCTTGGCAATCTTTGACATGGCTACGACTGTGAGACAAGGTGACTGATACGTCATCTAACGGTAATTTTTTGCGATTGGCGTACATGCGAATTGTCATTGAGGTACAAGCGCCAACGCTGGCGAGTAATTGCTCATAGGGATCAGGTCCTAAATTATCACCGCCAAAATCTAATGGCTCATCACTAAGCCAATAGTGATTGTCACTGTGAATGTCTCGCGTGAATTGTTTATTACGCTCGTTAACCATTACATGGCCGCGTGGCACAGCAGACTCTTGAGCAGAGGTACTGAATTGCTCTGCGGGTAAATAACGGGTTGCCCAAGTCGCTATTGTAGTGGCAACATACTCAGCGTCATCTTTATTCGTTAATAAGTGATCGGCATTGTCTAAGGTAACGAAGGATTTCGGGTGTTTCGCCTGACGATAAATTTTCTCGGCTTCGTTAATTGATACCGTCTGATCCATTGGCGAATGGAAAATCAATAGCGCCTTTTTAAGCGATGAAATATGGTCAGAATCTTGGTCTCGCAAATCATCTAAAAACTGTTTTTTAATCACAAAAGGACGACCTGCTAAGTTAACGTCTGCCTGACCGTGTTCGTCGATCTCATCAACGTGGACAGCGAAGTTTTTAATAACATGCTCTGCGTTGCTTGGTGCGGCAATAGTTACAACACCCAAGGCTTCTGGTACGTGTTGTGCGGCTTTTAACACGGCGGCGCCACCAAGACTATGACCGACTAAAATACTCGGGGCTTGATATTCATTTCGCAGAAAATCAGCCGCTGACACGAGATCGGCAATATTTGACGAGAAGTTAGTATTGGAGAAATCACCATCGCTGTTACCAAGGCCGGTAAAATCAAAACGCAATACGCCAAAACCTCGGGCTACAAGTGCGCGTGCAATGCGTGATGCCGCCGCAATGTCTTTGCCACAGGTAAAACAGTGGGCAAATAATACAAAAGCAGTTGGTGAAGTGCTTGGTAATTCTAATAAGCCATTAAGCTGTAAATTTTGCTCACTGGCGGCAGCGGGAAATTGAACCTTGATACGCTTGCTCATCGATACATCCTATCTGGTCTGATAAAATACCAATTGCAATAACTCTTTGCTCATTTTTCACGATCTAAATGGATGATAATTTCGTAATTTATTTCTTAAATAGAACAACTATTTATTAAAATAAATGCCTTATTCTAATCCATTTATCTACGTTACAAAATTGATCACATAATTAATACAATTGGTATGAGTTAATAAAGACCCTAACATGGACAAAATGTATTCGTCATTGTGTAATTAAAATCATGCCGCGGCTTAGCGCATTTCCGCAGCATGATTGAAGACTTACATTTAAGAGGACTTCTTTGCTACTCGCGTTTTAAAGTCATTGAGCATTTGAGTGAAAAACTCAAACCGAGGATCTTTTAATCGTTTAGCGATACCAACCGCTTGCAAGTGAGCTGCTAGCGCTAAATCGTCTTTACCAACGCTTTCATATGCATCAGCCAAGCTATCAAATGCATTGGCTTCATTGGGGCTAAGTTTGGTCCAGCGCTTGAATATGTCGATAGCCTCTACATTTCGCTCTTGTCCCAACAAGTTGTAACCAATACCCCTAAAGCTGTTCACATTGCGTTGAAGATCAGGCTCTGGATAAATACGGTAGCCATATTTTTTAGACAAATCGGCATAGTAATCATCGATCTTACTTAGCGCATTGCCTTTTTCCTTGGTGATATTTCTAAATTGGGCTAATTCGTCGTTAGGAAATGAAAACTTGATGGCTGATAGTAGCCCTGGAATTGCCATTGGGTAATGTTTAAATCCAGCAATGTGTTCGATCTTTGATTTAAAGTTTTTACTGTTGAATGGCGCTAAACGCTTTTTAAGTTCGGCAGCATTAGTGGCTTGATTAGGGTTATCATCGCCATCACTCAGCGCTGATGAAATATATAGGTAGCCTTTGCGATTTGGATTATTACGCAAATGGTTGACCAAGGTGTCGATAAAGTCAGTTTCTTTATCATAACCTAAGCTAAAGATATCAATCGCGGCAAATAGATAGTGTGCATTAAAAAGATCGGGTTCATTAATTAGCGTATGCAGTGCCATAATAGCAGACGGCGACATGCCAATGAGTACGCGAAAATCGTTGGTACGGTAGTTTTTATCAATATAAGGCACTAATTCATCGCGCATAAATGCCATGTATTCGTCAATTTTATTTGGCGTGTTACCAAGGTTCCACTCAGAATCTTTTACTTCTACTTTCGGCAAGTAGCGCCAAATATTAGGTGTGTGTAGTGCTACGACAATAGATTTAGGCATTGCCGCTGTATTGCTTAGATGACTAACAACACCGTTCACGCCCTGAGAAAGTGTCCAGCCATCCAATGTATACACCACCGGATAACGTACATTTTCTCCCGTTTTTTCATATCCCTTAGGTAAGTAAACATCGATAACATGGTCACGTTTGAGCGCTTGTGAGGTGAGGGTGATTTTTTTACCGTAAGTTAATGGCTCAGAAACAGCCTTGGTTATGCTAGCCATGGTTTGACTACTAAAACTTAAAACAGCCGTCATGGCTATGCCTAAATAAAAGTGTTTTAACATGAGATTTCCTTTTGTGAATTTATAGTTCGCAGCGATACTATAAATTTGTATGTTAAAACACCTGACGATGAGCTGATTTTTTACTGATTTCATGCTGAATCAATGGTTTAGTAATGATATGGTGTGATGACTACATGAGGGATATGAAAGAGATAATTAGGCGATGACATTCATAAAATTCAAATTTAGCATGCTGTTATTACTGCAATTAACCGTGAGCAATCTAGCTTTTAGCCAGCAAAACATTACTAAACTATCAACGAAGGATTGCAAAAAGTTACAACAAAATAAGGTCATCACGAAAAGCAATCCAATTGCGTGTTCTCGATTGTCATTAGTAACTTTTAGTCATAGAAATGATCATGGAACAATACACGATGACGGACAACTAGTGGTGTTAGATGTCATCGCTGCTCAAGTCGTAAAATTAACAGCCGCGCTAACTCAACAAGGTTTTATGATTGAAAAAGCACAACCTATGGAGCGCTATTTAGGTGATGATAAACGCTCGATGACTGACAATAATACATCGGCTTTCAATGGGCGTGCTATTACTAATGGCAAGCGTTGGTCACTACATGCTTATGGCGTTGCTGTTGATATTAATCCTGTGCAAAATCCATTCATTGATATTGGCAAAGACGGTACAGCAGTGGTGAGTCCAACACAAAGTGCACGTTATGCTATGAATCGTCTAAATGAGCGAGTGGGCAAGCAACCACGCCAAGACATGGCAGAAGATGTTGTCGATCTTTTTGCACAGCACGGTTTTTTTATTTGGGGCGGCGACTGGAATTACCCCATTGATTATCAGCATTTTCAGGTGGGGCCACGTCGATTTGTCGAGCGCTTGATTTCATTGCCACAGCAACAAGCACGTGTATTGTTCGAACAGAAAATAACTTTGTATCGTCGATGCCAAAAAGAAAATAAAACAATAAAAAAACTAAAACGCCGCGCGCACTGTGCAAACACCGTTATCCAACATATGAAGAAACCACATGTTTAGGCAAGAGATTGAATCGACGACTTGTGTCAGATGCGAGCTCGAATATCCAACCCGTAATCAACAATGCCATCATTGCGTTGGCTTGGATGATATTGATGCCTCGACATTAAAATCGCGAATGAGAAATAAGTTAGTTGCTCACAATAGTAAACTTAGCCGACAAATGATTATCGGCTTTGTGATTGTTGTTAACGTAATTTTGGTCGCCTTATTGATAGTCTAGTGCTCAGTTTTTACCGAATAATTTGCTAGTCAAACAAAACGGAATGTTATTCCGATTTTTAGTTTTGTCTGTTATTATCTCGTTTTCAATAGAGCTAGAAATTGAAATATGACATTAAAAATTACCAAAAAAGAACAGATACTTCAGCGTGAAAAACGCGTTTTAGCTTGCGCTAGGCGCATGATTTCTGAGAACGGTTTGATCGGTTTCAAAATGCCCGATTTGGCTAAAGAATCTGAAATCTCAATTGGTGCTTTATATCGTCATTTTGAAAGCCGTGAAGATTTAGTCACCGCCGTTGCACAATATGCCCTACATACACGCCATACAAAATTGTTACTTGTTAATGAACTTTTCGATTCGCCAATTGATAGGTTAATTGCGATCCCCTTGTTAGATTTTTTATTTAATGTTGCACATAGAGAGGCTTTTCAAACAGAAACTTGTTGTATGAATGCTTCGTTTGTTGCATTGGCAAGTGATAAGCGACGTTTGTCCTTTCGAGCACAAGGAGATAGGGTCGCATCACTCATTGAAAATACTATCACTGCAGTAAATAGCACTGGTGTTTCCGTTTCATGTGCAGAAGGGATCTGGTCTCTGATCAGTGGCACATCGCTAATTTGGTTTAGCCAGGCGCGGACTGTCGAATTGGAGGAGGCACTAAATTTTTTCAGTCCTCATTTCATTGGCTTTTTAAGAGGTTACCTACCTAACCTCAATGTGACAATTGAAGACATCATTAAAATAGAACAGATATTGCTAGACCGCGCTGATGATTGGCGTTGGTCATTAAATGGAGATTCTTACGATGAAGATTAACGCTGTCATTCTCACGTTGTTATCCTGCTTCTGGCTCAATAAAGCTGTTGCAGCTGCTGACGATACGAGCAGTATTTACATGGTCACTATTCATACTGACAACTTTGCACAAATGAAGAATTTTTATCAAAACGTTATGCAACTTAAAATCACTGTTGAAAATGGTGAATTTGTTGAGTTTGAACATCGAGGTTTACGTTTATCCCTTGCAAGTTATCAAGCGTTGTCTTTTCTTTCCGCTGAAAGCTTAAAGGTAAAAAGAGCAGGCTCAGGTGTCGGAATTGGCTTTAAATATAACTCGAAGGAAGCCGTTGAGCGCCGCTATGACGAGTTAGTGAAAAGAGGAGCTGTTGCTATAAGCTCGCCAACGGTCCAACAATGGGGAGAATATACGGCATTCTTCGCCGATCCCGATGGTAATGTTCACGAACTAGTTAGCGATATAAAGTAATAATATACAAAGGCTGTACTAATTAAGTCGCGATACTACCCATTAATATCAATAGTAGCTCGAGTGCCTTGCTCTCCATTGTTACTAAGCGTTAATTGCCACCCTTGTTTTTCACATAGTCGATTAACAATGCTTAGGCCAACACCAGACTTTTCTAATACGTTTAATGAGGTACTAGCGCTGTTTTCAAATCCTTCTCCGGTGTCTTCAACAATTATTTGGCTGCTTGTTGCGCGAACTATTACCTGGCCTTCATGGGTGTGCTGCAGGGCATTTCTTACCAAGTTGTCGAGTATGATTGAAACGTATTGTTTGCAAGCGTTAATGTGCTGGTTGTCTTCGATGCTGTTCACACAGGTGACTTGTTCACAACGTTTGAGATAATCGTGCTTGGTGAATGTATTGCTGGCAAGTTCATATAAATTGAATGTCGTCGGCTGTTCACATCCATCTTCTTCACGCCCTAACATTAGAAAGGTTTCAATGAGGTGAGTCATGTCTTTGTTTGAACGCTCAACACGTTGTAAAAAGCTATTGATCTTTCCGTGCTGTCCTTCGGGAGTAGAAAGGGCCAATTCAATTGCAGCACGGCTGCTGGCGACTGGTGTTCGCAGTTCGTGGCTCGCATCGCGAGTAAAGCTCTTTTCTCGCTCCACAAAGTCGTGAGTTCTGGCGGCAAATGAGTCGATTTTGTTAGCAAGTAACGCGATTTCGTCATTAAAGTACGAATCTTTGCATGATTTCTTGTTGTCAAAATCCATATGGTCTACTGATTTAGCTAAACGACTAAGTGGTGAAACAACCGTCATGGCTAACATCGTCCCAATGGCTAAGCCGATGAGCATGATTAACGCCAGCATCTCGAGAAACATATTCTCGACAACTTCCTCAGAGTAGTTGTCATAGTTGCTAAACGTGCTCACATCAACCAAATAGTAGAATTTTTCCAATGAATTCGGCCATATTTTGGCTTCAAGAATATGAATTGTTGTACCGTTTTTGCCAAACTCATAGATATTATATTGCTGAGGGGTGCTAAATGCGGGGCCTAAATTGTGGACATCAATCAACTTCTGGGCGGTAAATTCACTATCTGGGAAGTAACTTGCCAGTTTTTCGATCATTTTAGTTTCTGTTGTGATCTCGATATCAGCTGTTGTAAACTGACTCATATCAAAGGTTGGATCGGCACGATAACGATCAATTAGTTGTTGGGCTTCCTGCGTGATATACCAGTTAAATAACTCATCTGAGTTGTATTTGAGTCCAATAAAAGTGACGCGGCCGTAACATAGTGTGACTATGATGGCGAAAGCAATACAGGCGAGAATGAAACGAAATTTAATACTGTGTAAGAAATTCATGAAATACTAAATCCCCGCCCTTTAGCTGTGGTTATTAATGCGTTGGAATAGGGCTTGTCGATTTTGTTTCTTAACTTATAAATATGACTGCGCAATGAGTCGCTATCGGGTAATTCATCGCCCCAAACATAATGTTCTAAATCTTCTCTAGGCACTACTTGCGGCGACCGTTGCGCCAGTATAACTAGCAACTTGTAGGTGTTGGGTGATAATACGATAGTGTCGCCAGCTCGTGTTACTCGTTGTGCTTTTAAATCGATGGTGAGGTCGCCAACAGAAATTTGATTGCTTAATCCTAAATAGCGCTGGTGGATAGCGAGAATACGTACCGCGAGTTCACTCAAATCGAACGGTTTTACTAAATAGTCATCGGCGCCGACAGAAAAACCAATGAGCTTGTCTTCTATGGTATCGCGAGCTGTTAGAAACAATACTGGGGTGAAATCATTGTGGTCATTACGCAATGTTTTGCATAACGTTAAGCCATCCATTTTAGGCATCGCGATGTCGAAAATATACATATCGTAATTATTAGCTTGCGCGGCAGTAAGCCCTGCTACACCATGCCACGCGAGATCGCAGCTATGATCTTGTATCTCTAAATAATCGATAATGCTTGCCGCTAAATCGGCGTTGTCTTCAACGAGTAAAATTCGCATAAATTATTCCCACCTTATAATGCATTCATTATAAACAAAGATAGTGTGACTAGAACGTGAAAGTGTCACGTTCTGTTCACGGCATTGTGTATACAATCGTCAAAATCAAAAATTCTAGCTTTTGTTCCATGAGGATATTATGCGTGTTTTACTAATAAATTTACTATTTTTGTCACTAACTGCCAGTAGTTTTTACGCCACGGCAGCTTCAAACGATGTTGAAGTTGTTTATGCTAAACAGCAGTCTAAAAGTCTTGAACTGACGTTAAGTGGTAACGTTAAAGCGCAAAATGATGCGCAACTTGCGACTCAAGAGTCTGGTGTTGTTCAGTCAATTATGGTGGATGCAGGCGATAGTGTAACCAAAGGGCAAGTGTTGCTTACGTTAGACGATTCATTAGCAGTTATTGAATTGGCGCAGGCTCAAGCACAAGCCTCGTCGGCACGGATTAAATATCAAGAAGATTTGCGTTTATATAATGAAATTGTTGGTCTCGCTAAAAAGGAAGTCGTCGCAAAAACACTATTGGCCGAGCGTAAGTCCAATGTTGCCAACAGTCAGGCGATGTTAAGTCAGTCGCAAGCTAATGTGAAACGTCAACAAACAGTAGTGCAACGTCATCAACTTATTGCGCCATTTGATGGCACCATCGCTTCGCGCAATGTTGATTTAGGCGAATGGGTGAGCCCACAAACGCGTGTCTTACAGTTAGTTTCTTCACAATCGTTACGCGTATTTGTCGATATTCCTCAAGAACATTTTCACAGTATTCAAGCGAGTAGTTTAGTGCCAGCGATAGTCACGCCAGATTTTGCTTCAGATAACGCGATGAATCTTGAGTTGTCTAAGGTGAATTGGGTATCAGATCAAGCGAGTCGAACGTTCCAAGGCCGTATCGATTTACCTGAGAATTCATCACTTGTTTCAGGTATGTCTGCCAAAGTAAGTCTGATGTTGCCATCACAACAAAGCGCTCAAGTAAATTTGCCTAAAACAGCATTAAAACGCCATCCAGACGGTAGCTATAGTGTTTATTCGGTACTTAATAATGTCGTTAAACGCATTAGCGTGCGCTTAATTAGTAGCAATTTCGATCAAGTATTAGTGCAAGGTGTACCCGAAAATGCCGCGGTTATTACATCAGGTAGCGATTTACTAGTGGATGATATGCCAGTAACTATTGTTAGCAACAAAGGGGCTTAATTGTGTTTAAAGCAGTGATAGGTCGAGGCATCTTAGTCGCCGTAGTTGTTGCTATTGTCTGTATTTTGGGAATTGTCGGCTCCTTAAAAATTCCAGTACAGATGATTCCAGATCTTGAAGTACGCGCCATTACCGTACGCACCGGTTGGGCGGGGGCAACACCACAAGATGTTGAAAAAGAAATCCTTATTGAACAAGAGCGTTACCTTCGTAGTTTACCCAACTTAAAACGCATGATGTCTTATGCGTCAATGGGTAGCGCGCGAATCGAGCTTGAATTCCCATTTGGGGTCGATGTTAACGATGCGATGATCAACGTCAATAACGCATTGAGTCAGGTGTCTTCATACCCTGATAACGTCGATCAACCGCGTTTGATCTCAAGCTCATTTTCTAGTAATGCCTTTATGTATTTCTCGCTAAAACCAGAGAAGGGCAACCCGCTTGGGCTTGATATGGACATGATGCGCGATTACGCCGAAGACTTTGTTCGTCCGCGGATGGAAAGTGTGCAAGGTGTTTCTGAAGTAGGTGTTCGCGGCGGCGCGGCGCGACAAATTCAAATTAAGATCGATCCCTCTCGTTTAGCCCAACGTGGCATTAGTTTGAGCGATGTTCGCAACGCTATTCGCAACAGAAACCGCGATGCGTCTGCTGGTGATATCGAGTCGGCCAGTGAACGTTATTTAGTGCGTGTTATTGGCCGTGTGAGTAGTGTTGATGCATTAGAAAACGTGATTGTTTCACGTCAAAATAATATTAATATTCGCCTCAAAGATGTGGCGGACGTGGCGCTTGATCACTACGAAACACGCAGTTTGTCGTTCCTTGACGGCGAACGCACCATTAGCTTATCAGTACGCCGTGAAAGTGGCTCCAATGTTATTGCCATTAAAGAAGGTATGTTAAAAGTGGTAGAGCGCGTTAATCGCGATTTACTCAAACACAATGGCCTTGAATTAAAACTGATTGGCGATGATGTTGAATATGTTCAAAGTTCATTGTCCAATGTGTGGTTTAACTTGATTCTGGGTGCCTTATTAGCCGCTGGTGTGATGTATTATTTCTTGCGTTCGGGCAAGGCAACATTAATTGGTGTGTTGGGAATCCCAATGTGTACTATCGCCGCATTTCTCGGCTTAATGTTGTTTGATCGCACCATTAATGTGATATCTCTTGCGGGGGTTGCCTTTGCAATTGGCATGACGGTGGATAACACCATCGTGGTGATGGAAAGCATTATGCAAGCGCGTAAGAAGTTTAATTCGGGCTTTGAAGCGGCTGTTGAGGGCGTTAAAGATGTATGGCCTGCGGTATTAGCTTCAACTGCGACGACAATTCTTGTTTTTGCACCAATCTTGTTTGTACAACAAGAAGCTGGTCAGCTTTATTCTGACATCGCCATTGCAATTTCGGGTGCAATTATTGCCTCGATGTTGGTAGCAATCTTTGTGGTACCTGTGACTATTGCTAATTTTGGCAAAGCGAAGCAAGTTGCGAAACAATCGCTACAACTTTCTGATCGTTGGCTTAAATTTGTCGGATTTTTCATTAAAGATAAATCCTGTCTCTTATACACATCTGACGCTGCCGACGAGAGGATAGTGTA
>OJBM01000097.1_pt1 | contig 50141 bp, 47 predicted proteins | sample 1591061 | NCBI WGS metagenome assembly OJBM01 (sample SAMN05416872, study PRJEB24817) | seawater metagenome | isolation source: Sea water | place: Canada:Atlantic | collected 2013-11
GCGTAAATTCATCCTTAAATGCTGAGGGGTTCTATCGCAATATGGGGTTTGAAACTTTCAAACCGGAAAAAGAGATGCCTGGCTTTGTTGTTCCGCTTATATATAACTTCCGGAGTTTCTCAAGGTAGTTTTCATTTTTTATTGTCACACTACCTGAAATTTCACTTCAGGGTTTAGCTCTACAAAATCAATAAACCCCCAATTTCACTCCTATTCACGAATACAGGACAATAGCATGCAATAAATTAAATCTTGTGGCCCATCTTAGAAATAAATATTGCAGAGCGGAGGTAGTAGAGCATTGATATAAAAATGTAATCCTAGTAAGAAATATTGAAGGTTTATAATTTGGGTATTCTTTAAATGGAATATTACCTATCACCAGTTTTTATTTCTGTATTATAGAAAATAGTCTTGGGTCTTGGGTAGTAAATTTACATTGAATTCATATAGCAATAAGCCGGCCTAAAATTGCCAATGTTTTAAATCTAGAGGTAGTACAATGATAAATACACTGAGTTATATACCTGTCGACTTAGAGAAAACCTTTAATCTTTGCATTCAGTTTAGAGAGGATACCTATCAATGTAGCTTCCAGAATTTAAAGGGGTGTTCTGATCAGGTTGAATTCAACGGTGAGAAGTATGGTAAGTATCTTAGGTCTTATAAACCAGAAGGTTTAAGGCACATAGTATATAAAGGTGGAATCATAGGCCAACTTGAATTCAAACTTATGCCTACAAACCCTAAAATAGGTTATATAAATTTGATCTATGTGGCGCAATCCTACAGGGGAAGAGGAGTTGCTGAAAAAGCCATGAATTTTGTTATGGAGTATTTTAAAAATAACTCCTGTGAAGAGGTAATGCTGTCAGTCAGCAGAACAAACCAGCGTGCTATAAAGTACTATTTAAAGCATGGCTTTCAATTTCGTAAAAAGAGTATCAAAGACCCGTTGGTTGATGTTTATAGTCATAATATTTAAGTATTATCGTACAGGAGTGCAATAATACTTTTTACGAATATACTAATGACCACTTCGATAAACTTATAATTAATTATTATCGATAGTGTATACAAGCGCCATCACTTCTTTCTGTTCGATAGAGTAATGACTCATATGTAACCTATTTCACCTTCTGTGGATATTTAAAGAAGACGACAAGTAACCTGATACGAAGAGCTTCACCGCTGTCCCGCAGTTTTCATAAATCCCAACATATCGTTTGGCTCTTATCTTTCAATAATTCTGGAGGCTTTAATAGCGCTACAACGCATTTTCGATCAAAGCTGTGTCGCTTGAAAAGCTGAATGATTTGAAGCCATTGAAAATTAAGGGAGAAATTAAAGACTCCCACTAAAATATTGAAAACCTCCATAATAGCCATATTCTAGGTTGTATTGATGTAGTGGAAGTTTTTAATTATTCAAGGGCCTATGACGTTAAGTTAATTTTGTTAAGCGTCATTAGAACGTTGGACAATTGCCCGTGGCTAAACAAGGGCGTTGTGTTTTTAGTTGGTTGCACATATCGCTGCTATCACCAGTCACATCAAAAACATCTTGCTCCTCGGTAATATCAGTTAACAGGTTAAAACATTTCTCATCGGTTTCATTCGTGTCTTGTACATACATGTATTTCACTTGGCTCGCGGCATCGAGTATTGCCCAATAGTTGTTGTCTTCGTTGTCTACTGTGCCTTGGGTGCCTGAATCGGCAAACAATTCGCTGTATAAGGTGGTGCGATCATTTTGTACTTGGCTGTTGTCTAGGTAGGGTTTAAGAGATTGTCCGTCTACAGGATTAGCTGAACTGGCATTGGCCACTTCTAAAACGGTGGAAAAAATATCTTGTACTTGTACCAGAGCATTTTGTTCACCGATGTTGAGGGTGATGTTACTTCCGGCACCTATAATTAAGGGCACGTTAACGCCCCCTTCATAAACGGTGCCTTTACTGTGATTGCGAAGAAAAGGTGTTCCGTCTTGCTCTTCTACTGTACCTGCTGCTGGGCCGTTATCGGCTACAAAAATAATCACCGTGTTGCTGGAATCTATTTGGGAAATAATATTGCCAATATAGTGGTCCATCACTTCAATCATGGCGCGGAAACAATCATTTTTAGTGTCAGTGCTGTTATCGCAGGTTTCTCCAAGTTCTCCATTTAAGTCTCGACGGTCACCCACATCAATGGGAACTTGTAACGGGGTATGCCCTGCATTAAAGGCCACTGTGGCAAACCATGGGCCGGTTTGGTTATTAATCCATTCCACAGTATCTTGAGCGGTAACCGTGGTGGCGTAGTTTTGCTCGTTGTAACCCGAGTATTCCACCGTGGTATCGACACTGCCATCGCTGGCTTTTATGTATTTTGTCCATTGGTAATAATCACTAAGGTTATCTTTAGGGCCGGCCCAATAATCAAAGCCCTGTCGATCTGGAGTATGGGTTCCCCAGCCTAAATGCCATTTGCCAAACAAGGCTGTGCTGTAACCAGCCTGGCTTAGAATTTCGGCACTTAAAATTTCGTCGGTAGACTGTCCAGGCGTTAACAGCTGGTGATTATAGGCATGTTGTCCGGTGTAAATACTGGCACGGGAGGGAGAACACATGGGGTTAGCCCAAGCGTTTCTAAACAACACTCCATTATTGGCAATGGCATCGATGCTGGGCGTGGCTGCGCTGTAATCGGGCTGCTCGTTATAGAGGGATATATTGTCTACCCCTAAATCATCAGCAATGATCAATAGAATATTACTTTGGCCGTTGGAGGGTAAGTTTGCTACAGGCGTGTCTGTGGTGGGGTCGGTACTTGTTTCAGTAGTCGTATCTGAGTCGGTATCACTGGATGACTCATCGTTAACTGAGCCGTCATTCTCAGCCCGATCATTTGGTTCTTCTGCACTATCGCTAGCGCCTCCACAGCCGCTTAGTGTAAAAATACTCGCCATCACTAATAGGCAAGTCCAGTTTGAAATAGAGGTTCTTTTAAAAGGTTGCTGGGTACTGAAATTCATAGGGACAGCCAGAGTTTAACGATGTAAAGAGTGTCCTATTCAAGAGGTAGGCTGTCAAAATAGATGTGTGAGTTTGTGATGCTACTTATCAAAAATAGCGGTTTTTGCACATTTTCTTAACGTTACTTTACGCTGTGAATCATTTTTAATGAAACACCATAGTGATAGCGTATTTGCTCATCAGTATATTGCTGGCTTTTACCCACAGGGCAAGCAACTCTAGCAAGGCAGGTATTTTGGCATAAAGAATTTTCTTTAAGCCGATACTGTAAGCAAGCATCCATATTAAAGGCCGCTTCGCTAACTGCTTGAGCCGGGCATTGAGTGATGCACACCTTGCTTTGGCAAGTGTTGCAAGGAGATTGGCTTTTAATAGGTTCAGAAGTGATGAAATCGCTATTGCACAGTACTGCCGCGCGATAAGCAAACCAAGTTCCATACAAGTTATTAATGCCTACCAAAAACGGGCTAGGGTGATGCCAATGTGCTAACTGGCCTAGCGCTTGTAATGGAGTAGGCAGTGTTGATGGGTATATTATTTTTTTGTTCAACGTTGGGTGATGCTGCTTAAACCAGCCATTGATGCTGCTAACTGTAAAATCATCTATAGGGTCACTTGATTGCTTTTGTAATTGTGTCATACCGTTTACTGCAAGTGTTTCCCATAATGGTTTGCCTGCATGAGCCACGAGAATGAGCTGGGTAAAATCATTCAAATCACTATTTTGCTGTTCTAATTCTTTCAAAATAGATTGGGGAAGCTGTTGTATATCAAATACAAAGTGCAGATTTAAGCCTTTTTTTATAAGCGACTGTGGCTTAAATATTATTGGGGGCTTAACGGTCATAGGGCGCTCATATGAGGCAGCTAAAAGAAATTTAAGTGAGTGTAACCTTTGTGACAGTGGTCGTTAAGGGCATTATGTGGGTTGAAGATATTCAGGTACAATACTCCCTCTAATTGCTCCATACAATAACAATAAATTTTATAAGTTTTCTATATGACCAATTTACCGTCCATATTTAACGTTAAATACTTGCCCTCGCGAATAATGGTGTTTGTTTTATACAGTATTTCATTTTTATCCATTAAAAATAAAATGCGCTTTGGAAGTTGGTTGGGGCATTTGGCCAAGCGTAAACTGTCATCTCGCGCCAATATTGCCCGTAAAAATTTAAAGGCATGTTTTAAAGATAAATCAGATAAAGAAATTGAAGATATGGTGGAGGATTGTTTTGTACAACTGACCACTGGCTTCATTGAAGGCACGCACGCTTGGTGGCAGGACATGAAGCCTCACCAAGCACGAGTAAAATCAACCGGCATTGAGCATCTAATAGAAGCGCAAAAAAAAGGCAATGGGGTTTTATTATTAGGTGGCCACTTTGCGGTGGTAGATTTTGCCATACCTTTAATAGCGGCCCAAATCAAAAACCTCGCTTATATGTACCGGCCCAATAATAACCCCATTATAAATGACATGATTGAAAAAGGGCGAGCTCGCGCTGGGGTAAGCAGCTTTACGAAAAAACAATTAAAAGAAATGAAAAATTTCATGGCCGACGGTGGTGTGGTTTGGTATGGCTGTGATCAAGATTTCGGAAAGAAAGGCGAAGTGTTTGCGCCATTTTTTGGTGTAGAGGCCATCAATATCACCACCCCAAGTTGGATCGTAAAAGAAACCGGCGCGGCGGTTATTTTTATGGGCATGCGCAGACTGGGTGAAGAGGAATATGAAATAGAATTCTCAAAAGAATTACCTGAATTTGGCCATGGTGATGAGCAAGATGCGCGTTGCTGGAATAAAGAACTAGAAGAATCGGTGAGCCGTTTCCCCACTCAGTACATGTGGGTACATAAGCGCTTCAAAACTCGGCCAGAGGGTGAGAAAGATTTTTATTAAGTGTTCTTTAAAAGGCACTGTAGAATCTAAAATAGTGCCTTTGTAAAAAGACTAATTACAAGATTCAAGGCATATATCAGATATCTCCACATCGGCTCCCGGGGTTAAGCCTGAACCCCTCATAATGGTTAGGCTATGTGTTCCGGGTTCATCAATATTAATTTCCTCAGTGATCCAATGCCCATTAGTTCCCGGTATGCTTTTTAAGGTTGTATATCCGTACATTCCATAATCAAGGCTTCTTCTGCCAGAGAAAAGGATTAAAGCATCTGGTTTATCATCAACTGTTTTATAAGTAATATGAACTGTATTTGGACCAGTCATATATGTATTTAGCTCTATGATGGCACGGCTACTAAAAGAATCGTTTGTGTAAATACCACCCTGTCGACCTATGTTGCTTTTTTTCCAGCCTGTAATATGCCATATGGATTTTCTACTGCCTTCTATAGGTTGATCACTATATCCATCAACCCCTAAAAAAATCGCTGAATTTCCTTGGTTGGAGTTAAAGACTAGTTTATCGATATAGATTAATGGATGGTGGATTTTAGATTTAATGACTACTGAACAAACATCACCTGGCATTAATGTTCCGCAATTATTTTTATTTAGGGTGAATACTTGCCGCTTATCTATTTTAAAACTATCTAAAGTAAATATTTTTTCATCAGAATTATTTTTAATCTTTAAGGTTAATTTGTTGCGAGTGTGAATAGCCTGGCGTCCCACTTCATATGCCGTCGCTACTGACAGTCCTTGTTTTTTTAATGCCACTAGGTTGGACCAGTCGGTAACACGACTAATGTTAGTAAACCCCTTATGGTCAGTTATGTCCTTTTTCATTCCAACCAAAAGCTGTTGCCCATCATTAGTTGTCGCTAAAATTGCCGCCCCTATGACACCCTGTTTTTGAAAGCACTCATCAATTTCGATAGGCTTTAAGCAAAGAGTGGGCGCATATTCATTTTGATAAGGTGTATCGCAAAGGGAGGGGGGCTGAGCTTGATAATCTTTAATCGCAATTTCAGAAGAACTCCAATTTACGTATTTTCCTATTAAGGAAAATTTTGTGGTGTTATTTTCTAATAACTCATCAATTTGAATTTTACTTGCTAATTTAATCGCAATGGCCTCTTCTGGGACGGAATCAACGATATATATTGAATCGCTTGTGGAAATTGGATGTTGGTATCGTACAGTTTCTACCGTGCTCAAGGGAATCGGCTCTGAATTACCATCAGGCAATAAAAAAACGGCTTGAAAAGGCGTGGTGAAATACCCAATGCCAGTACCCGGGCAGCTTAGCGAATCATCAATTGAGCCGGTTAATACTCCACTGCCTAACTGATCTGACCAGGTATCATCTAGTGTTAGATTTTCAGTGGCCGAAATGATGGGGGAGCCTGTAATTGGGTCGATAGGAATAGGAGTAATAATAATAGGGTCAATAGGTGGGCTAATAATAATCGGATCAATGGGTGGGGGGGCCACCGGAGAAATAGGAGAGGCGTAATGACAACTCCCCTGTGACAGTATTTGATTGTTTCCAATGTAACTAGCATTGCATAAATGATTGCCCTTATCATCTTGTATGGAGACTAAAAATGCCGTGTTGGTTTCGGATAGTGATTCATTGGCCTGAGCGTTTATTGGTAATAATAAAAATAATCCTAAAGATAACGCATTAATTTTTCTAACAGATAAATTCATTATGCTTCCTTTTGTTGACATAAAAATAATATTTCCAATATGGAAATCAACACGAGAAATGCAAGAAAGGTGCTCAGTAATAGTTAATTACATTAAGCTGGTGAAAAATAAGGATTAGGTATTAAGCCATATCCTAATTTTATCTATTCATACTAATAACGCCTTTTTCTTCAAGAGATGTTCTAAAGTCTTCACTTCTGAAATAATTAGCAAAAAAGTCAGTAATGCCTAATAACGATGAAGATCGCACATTTAAGCGGTTTTCTTGGGCTACATATAACACCTCAAAGTAGTCTAAAAAGTGAAAAACCTTAGTGTGTGTTTTTGCATAAATATAACCTGGGTATTCATGTTCAATATTGGCTCCTTGCAAGCTTGCAACGCTTTCGCGAATCAATGGCCAAGCTTGTTCATAGGGCATAATTAGCTCAAAAGGCTGAATGCTATGCACAAAAGTTACGGCCTCAGTGGAGGCACAGTTGGGAAGTGGAGGGCACCACCAAAGGGCTTGAACGGGGTCTGATTGTTTTAACGGAAAAATTAAGCAACCGCTTAATACACTGGTAAAACCAATTAAAAAGAGAGCTTTTAAGAAGCTTTTAAACTGAACAAAAGAAGATTTAAAAAATTGCATTTTAAGCCACAATTAATGATTAGATTATTTCATAATATTAACCCCCCTAGTCTTACACACTTCTTATAATATTAATCATTTATTCAGTATTTAGACTGATCTTTTAGCCGATTCTTAAGAAATTTTCACCAAGCATTCAAATTGTCACATTCGATTACGGATCTATACAAATAGTCTGTGAAACATTCCGGCAAAGGCTGCGTTCTATGTCCATACTGAAACTAAGTTTCGCAGGAGTGAATCATGATGAACATTTTGTATCGCTTTTTCTTGTTGCTTTTATTGTCTGTCCCTTTTTGTTATGGCAGCGAGGACAGCCCCCAGAACTTGAGTGATAATGTGGATAAGGCTTTATTCAGCTTACAAGGATGGGATAACCAATTGATTAAAGAGCAATTAACTCTGCGTATCGAAGATAATCAGCATTTAATTACTTTTTTAAACGAGAACAAGCTAGGTAAGACTGACCAAGATACTGATGAGTCATTTCAGACCTATGTGAACTCATTAATGGAAGATCAGCAAAATTTAACTTATATAACTGGCCAGCTAATTACCATTAGTGATAAAGAGTTGATTAATTTAGATGGAACTCTAGCCAAGAAACCATTGTTCCGTCAGCGCCTTCAAAAAGAATTAGATTCAAATTTAGCGAGAAAATCTAGCGACATTTTACTCTTTAGAATGCTTTATTTTAGCCTTATGGAGAAATATGCAATACGCTAATGGTGGCTAGCTTGTAAGCTAGTCATTATTCTTATTCCATAAAATAGTTAATAAGCATCTTGAATCACTATTTTTTTCTTTGGTTGATCAAAAATGGCCGAAGAGTTGGATGGCTGCTATTGTCCAATGTATGAGAGCATTATTTTTAAGGCACAATGGACTTTTGGCCGCTTCGTTAAGCGTGATACTAATGATGGGTGGAAGTATTCATCTGGTGAAAAATACGTTAGCAGATCCACCCAAGCAAAGCTGTATTAAGGGAATTGATACCGCTATTGCAATGAGTTTAGGTTCTTGGTTTAACATCAAATGCCGAAAAGAATAAGCTTGCAAGAGATGTGAATTAAAAATTAATTCTGACTTTGGGCAACCCAAACGGGTAGATAACGATATTGAATGATTACTTGAGTATTGATTTCAAGAGCTTGTTCACTTTCGATAAATAGCGTTTTCTCTCCCAGAGTCACTTCGTTGCGATAACGGTACCCCACATACAAACTATCAATAATCGTGACACTTTCACCTTGCGCAACGTTTAGGTTAAAGCCGTTTTCTCTTAATAAAAAGTATCCATCATTTTTAAGTTCAGAAAGAGGCTGGCTAAACAGAGCACCACTGACTTTCTTAGCGGCGATTAAATTTCCCGACTCCATGAATTTGGCCACAAATGGATCTGCGGGTTTTTCATATAAGTTTTGAGAGGTATCCATTTGCACAAGTTTGCCATCATTTAAAAGGGCTGTTTTATCGGCAAATGCAAACGCCTCTTGCTTGGCATGCGTGACAAATATGCAGGTAATATTATGGCTTTTTAATAGGCGCCTAAGTTCGTTCATAAGGCTTTGTTTGACTTGTGCATCAATGTTGGAAAAAGGCTCATCCATTAATAACAGCTTAGGACGATTGGCTAAGGCTCTGGCCACAGCGGTTCTTTGTTGTTGGCCACCAGATAGTTCGTGTGGGTAGCGACCTTGTAGGCCATCTAAATGCACTAACTTTAGGGTTTGCTCAATAATGGCATCGATGGCCTGTGCGGGTTGCCCTTTAAGCGAGAAGGCAATGTTTTGTGCCACATTCATGTGGGGGAATAAGGCATAGTCTTGAAAAATAAAGCCAATATCTCGCTTCTCTGGTGGCAATTCAAACGCATTTTTTTTAAGCAATTTTCCAAATAATTCAATCTTGCCGTGCTGGGTTTTTAACAACCCGGCCATGGCTTTTAAGGCGGTGGTTTTTCCGCAACCACTTGGGCCTAACAAACATAAAATTTCTCCTTCATTTAAGCTTAAGGAGAAATCTTGCAGTATGGTTTTATCGTCAAACTTAACCGTTAACTGTTCTATGTTTAGTGTTTTGATGGGGGCGCTGTTCATAATAGTTTGTGGCTGTTCAGCACTTGGCAAGTGAAAGGCTTGGGTATTTGATGTCATGAATGATGCACCCTAAGACATTTTTTGTGTACGACTAAGTACAAAAATGGGAATTAAGCTTACCGCGATAATCAGTAATGCCCCTAAGGCCCCATGCTCTAATTGCTCATCGCTGGCAAATTGATAAACATAGGTCGATAGGGTTTCAAAATTAAATGGCCTTAACAATATGGCTGCGGGTAACTCTTTAACGCATTCGATGAATACTAATAATAGTGCACTGATGGTGGCAGGCGTAATTAAAGGAAGGTGTATATCCTTAAACAGGCGCCAAGAGTGAGTATTTAAACTGCGTGCAGCGGCATCAAGGTTTGGGGGGATATGCTCATATGCACTGTGCACACTGCCGTTAGCAATGGCCGCGAAGCGAATAACAAACGCCATCAACAATGCAAAACTGCTGCCGGACAAGATAAGTCCCACACTGTCCATGTTCCAGCTTTCAAGTATTGCATTTAGCCCTAAATCCATAGCGCCCAGTGGAATTAAAATAGCAATGGCCAGTACGGTGCCTGGAATGGCATACCCTATTGAAGCTAAATTCTGTTGGCTAGCATGAAGTTTTTTGGGGAAAAACCGTTGGTTGGCATTAAACAATAAAGCCAGTGCTGTACAAATAACCCCAGCAGATGCCGCAAGCGTAAAAGTATGCTGAGCATGAAGCCATAATTTGCCGTTAAGGTTTTCGGTTAGGTAATCAAGGTTATAACTGATAAGGGTTAACACGGGTATCACGAAGCCTAAAGATAGAATGCTCAGGCACACCATCCAAATGAGCAATAGCTGTTTTTTGGAGGCTGTTTTTTTGGTGAGGCTGTGGCTGCCTTTTAAGTCGTAATGCTTTTGCGATTCTCTTTGTTTGCGCTCTAACCAGGAAAGACTCACAACAAATAATAATAATAAACATGAGATTTTGGCCGCCGTGCTTAAGCTTCCGTATACCAACCAGCTATCGTAAATGGCCGTGGTGAGGGTGCTAATGGCAAATAAATGTACGGTACCAAAATCAGCCAGGGACTCCATTGCCACCAAAGTACATCCTATGGCAAGGGCAGGGCGGGCAAGTGGCAGGCGAATTTTAAAGAATATACGGCGCTCATTGGCCCCTAGTAAGCGACCAGCGTGCTCTAAATGATCGCTCTGATTGGCAAAGCCATTACGCATTAATATGTAAATGTAAGGGTACAAAGCCAATGCCAACATGAGGCTGGCGCCTGTGATGGAGCGAATGTCGAAAAACCAATAATCACTGGGGCTGCGCCATTGAAAAAGGTCCCGTAAAAGCGTTTGAATAGGGCCTGCGTAATCTAGCGCTTCTGTGTAGACGTAAGCACTGATGTATGCAGGAATAGCCAATGGAAAGACCATGGCCCATTGTAAGATACGGCGCCCTTTAAATTCATAGCGAGCACACCACCAAGCAGGGGCAATGGAAAATAAACAAGCAAAAATGAGGGTGCCAAAAACCACCAGTAAGCTGTTGGTCAGGTAATCAAATAAAACTGACTGAGCAAGGTCTTGAAAGGTATCGTCATTCAGTGCAGCTGCACTGAAAAACGATTCGTACATCAGGGCCAAAACCGGTGCAAAAATAAGCAGGGCAATGGCGCCTGAGGAAATAGATAAAACGTTTATTGATCGCATGGCGCGATTATAAGTCGAACTTCACTTTATCCACTAACTTTAATGCTGCTTTTCTTTGGGCTGCCACTTGATTTAGAGCAATAGTATCCGCTTTGAAGTCTCCCCAGCTCTGTACCAATTTAGAAGGAGCCACTCCAGGCTTAACTGGGTATTCCATATTTAGCTCGCTATACATGGCTTGTGCTTTGTCTGAGCTTAGGAAACTTAGTAGTTTCAAAGCTGCATCTTTATGAGGAGCATGTTTGGCTATGACGGCACCTGACACGTTTATATGAGAGCCGCGGTCTTGTTGGTTAGGAAAGTTTAGCTCAACAGAATCTGCCCAAACTTTTTGTTTGTCATCCATTAGCATTTTGCCAAAGTAGTAGCTGTTGCCTAAAGAGATGTCGCACAAGCCAGAGTTAATGGCTTTCACTTGGCCACGGTCATTGCCTTGTGGCTTGCGGGCTAGGTTATTTTTAACGCCAGTTAACCATTGCTCGGTTTGATCAACACCATCATGCGCGATCATGGAGGCAATTAAACCTAAGTTGTAAGGGTGCTTACCACTGCGCGTACAGATTTTGCCTTTGTATTTGGCACTGGATAAATCTTCATAACGAATGTTCAGCTTACCCACACGCTCTTTAGAGCTATAAATGTTTCGTACTCGCTTGGTCAGTGCTACCCATTGACGGTCTTCATCGCGAAATTGTGAAGGGATGTTGCTTTGTATTAGGCTGTCTTTATCAAATGCTTGAGTGAGGCCCTGATCTTTTAAATCTAATAACTTAGAAAAATCAGAGGTTAATACCACGTCGGCTGGGCTTAATTTACCTTCACGTTTAATGCGTTGAATCAGGCCTTTTTTAGCAAAAATAACTTCGCTTTTAATGCCGGTTTCTTTGGTGAATTCATCAAGAATCGGTTGAATTAAGAAGTTCTGGCGAAAGGAATAAACATTAACGGTTTCAGCCATCGCTTGATGGCATATGGCTAGAAAGCCCAGTACAACAAGAATACGCATGAGTATGATACAGCCTTTTAATTGATAATGATTATCATCTTAGCATAGGCTTTAATCAGTAAAAAGGCACTTAAGTGCAAATTTATGTAAGTCTTGATGCGTATCAAGGCATACATTCAGTGAGGCTAAATAAAGAGCTATTTAGCTGGTTTCGTTGGCCTGTAAGGCGCTGATGTGTTCAATTAGCTGGGTTCAATTTAACTGGTTTCGTTGGCTTGTAAGGCGCTGATATGTTCAATTAGCTGGGTTCAATTTAACTGGTTTCGTTGGCTTGTAAGGCGCTTATATGCTCTATCTGACGTTCAATTAAGGCTTGGTAATTGGAGGTTAAGTGCTCTGCCCAAAAGGTTTCAATTATTTGTTCGGGCTGGCTGCCTTGCATGCTCTGACTGGCATTTAAAATGAGCTGTCCTCCTAACCGGCCCTGATCGACCACCTGCTTACTGACCAATAAACGGTTAACTTCGCTTTTGCGACACAAGCGTGCTGCCACATGAATGGCATCACCAATGGCGGTGTAGGTGAGGGTGTCTTTGTCGCCAAAGGTACCGGCTAAAATATTGCCTGTGTGTAGCCCTAGCTGAAACTCAACCACGGGCAATGATTGCTCAAGGCGTTGCTTATTAAATTGTTTTAACAACCCCACAATTAGCAACGCAGTACACACCCCATGAAAGCAGTCTTTTTCATCTTGCTGGGGAATGCCAAATAACACCATGACACCATCTCCCACGTACTTATCCACATTTCCGTTATATAGGCGCGCCGCTTGGTGAATAAAGAAATAATACTGGTTTAAGAGGGCGGCCAGTTCTTGTGGAGACAGAACCTTTTGAGCGTATTGAAAATCTACAAAATCAATAAACAGTATGGCGGCATGGGCATAAGTGTCGGGCAATTGCGGCTGCTGATAGTTAAGGCTTTGGTCATTGTTTACATTGGGTGTCATGAAATGATTAAGGGCCTGGTGCATGGCAAGGCTTGAGCTTTGCTGATCTTTGTAGCGTTTAATTTCCTTGCTTAAGCGAGCAAGCTCTCCCCAGTGATGGCTATGCTGGTTTCTATCCAGAGCGTCTAAAGATTGAATGTCTTCACTGCTTTGTTCAATTTTGATGCCTAGCTTCTTGCCTGCAAACCAACCAACCACCCCAGCCACGATGGAAAACAGCAAACTAAGTATGCCCCATAGCCCATAAATTTTTTGAATGGCGTGATTAAGCGGGGTTTCATCAATGCGTACTTCTAAAAGGCCAATCACTTCATTTTGATATTGAATACTCATGGGCTGGCCAGCGTCATTATTTGCTTGGCCTTGTTCGGCAATAACATGATTGTCTAAATCATATACCGCGCTATAGCGAATATGAGGGTGCTCAACTAGCGTTGTTAGAATAACGTTAAGACTTAATAGGTCTTGGCTGAAGATGGCGTCAGAAGCTTGTACGCTGGCTTGCCTGCTAAGCGTGTTACGCAGTTGCAGGGCTTGTTGCTCTAGCTGATGTGTTGCTGCGCGGGTAATCGGCAGCGCCACGATCAAGCTGGCTAAAATACTTAGGGCAAGGCTAAAAAATAAAACTCGGTATCTAAAGGGCCAATTTTGTTGTTGTAATGTCATGGCGTACTGCAAATTATAATAGTGAGATAACGAGACATAATATCGGTAAATTCCACTGGCTCATATGGCGCTATGGTTATAAGTAAGTGAGTTGTTTAACAGTTTTGTTATATATACTGATAATTAAGTCGAGTAAATAATGGCTTAATTGCTAAATTGTTTGAGCTGGATTCTCAAAAATGCCTTGAAATGGTTTATCATTACGCCGCTTTGGATAGGCCCCTGCCGTTTCCTTCTTTAGTTTTAATATCAAATAGGTGAAATCATGAGCGATGCCAAGAAAATTCTTGAAGAAAAACTAGCCGAAATGGATAAAGGTTTGTTTTACATGGGCCGCGATCGCGCTCGTGCTTTGTCTTACCATGAGACTGAAGATCTGATTGATGAGCTTCGTGAGTCTGTTGCCTTAATGCAAGAGCAAGTTAAAACGCTATAAATTTCTGAGCAAAAATCAGAAAGATCAAAGGTAAGACATCTTAATATCAATAAGCAGAGGCCTTTAGCGTGAAAGAAGTTGTTCTGATCAAGGTGAACGGTGCCGATAAACCTGGTGTCACCGCCAGTATTACTGGCATCCTTGCCAAGTACAACGTGAATATCTTGGACATTGGCCAAGCTGAAATTCACGATAATCTTTCCTTGGGTATTCTGGCTGAAATCCCGAGTAATGCCGAATCGGCTCCTGCTCTAAAAGATGTTTTATTTCACGGTTATGAAATGGGCATGACGGTGACATTTACACCAGTCACCACTCAAGAATATGAATCTTGGGTATCTGCTCAAGGTAAACCTCGCCATATTATTACCCTGCTGGCTCGCAAATTAACTGCCGAGCACTTATCTCGCGTCACTGAAATTGTGGCACGCTATGAATTGAATATTGACAATATTTCTCGCCTGTCAGGTCGTGTGCCTTTGGAAGGGGAGACGGTTAATAATTTAAGCCGTGCTTGCGTGGAGTTTTCAGTGCGTGGCCATGTTGATCAGGGGTCCATGCGTGCTGATTATTTAAATCTTTCCAGCGAGTTAGGCGTGGACATTGCGGTACAGGAAGACACCCCTTTCCGTCGTAATCGCCGCCTTGTGGCATTTGATATGGACAGCACCCTGATAGAAGCCGAGGTGATTGATGAGCTTGCTAAAGAAGCGGGTGTGGGTGATGAAGTGGTGGCCATTACAGAAAGCGCCATGCGCGGTGAAATAGACTTTAATGAAAGCTTCATTCGCCGAGTGGCTTTATTAAAAGGCTTAGATGAATCGGTATTGGCCGATGTGGCGCAGCGCTTACCGATAACAGAAGGGGCTGAGCGTTTAGTGAGCTCTCTTAAAAAATTGGGATATAAAACCGCTATTTTATCCGGTGGTTTTCAGTATTTTGGGCGGTTTTTACAGAATAAACTGGGCATAGACTATGTGCATGCCAATGAGCTTGAAATTGTAGATGGCAAGGTCACGGGTAACGTTACCGGTACCATAGTGAATGGAGAGCAAAAAGCCTTTTTACTGCAAGAAATTGCCAACAACGAGGCTATTTCTTTAGAGCAAACCATTGCCGTGGGCGATGGTGCTAATGATTTGCCTATGCTGAGTAAAGCGGGTTTAGGCATTGCTTTTAGGGCAAAGCCTTTGGTTCGCCAAAATGCAGAACAAGCTATTTCTACACTGGGTTTAGACGGCGTATTGTATTTAATTGGTATTCGCGATCGAGACGATTTAGGCTGAAGCCGACTTTCTTTAGGCGCATAAAAAAACCGGCAAGGCCGGTTTTTTGTTTTTCATAGCTTGTGATTCACAGTCTATTCATCGCTAAAGCTGTAATCCATATTAGCGCCAGGGCCGCTTAAGTAATAACCCTGAATATAGCTCACACCGCTGGTCCATAATTGGGCGACGATGTTGGCATTTTCTACAGAAGGCACAATCGATGCTTTTTGATGCTCTGAGATACCAGCCAACAATTCTTTCAAGCCCGCCATGCCTTTTTCACTTTCAAGTTCTTGAGTGAATGAACCATCTACTTTTACAAAGTCCACATGTAAATAATCAAATAACTTGAATGGGTCTATGGCTGAACCAAAGCGGTTAATGGCCACCAAGCAACCCAGTCTGCCTAAGGCATTCGTCATGGACTTGGCTTGTTTTAAGTGGCTGATGGCATCGGCTTCCGTGAACTGGAAAATCATGCTTTTGCTAGGCAATTTAGAGGCGCGCAATAATTTTTGAAGCCAGGTAAGTAGGCTTTCATCTAGTAAAGATTCATTAGTCAGGTTAATGAATAAGCGCGTGTCGTTACCTTGAGCTCTTTGTTGAGCTAGGCGTTTAACGGTATTTAAAATTACCCAGCGGTCTATCTTGCGCTTTAACTCGGTTGAAATGTCAGGTAAAAATTCTTGTGGCGAGACGTCAGAGCCATCGCTGTCTACAAGGCGCAGTAAGGTTTCGTAGTGCTCCCCTTCTTCGTCTCTTAAGTTAATGACCGGCTGAAATAGAAGTTTAAAGGTATTATCTTTAATGGCCGATTCTAGTTTTGCGGTTAAGCGCTCACCACCTGAGTTGGCTAGTTGAGCAGGGTTATATAGGTAAAAGCCATTACCCGTTTCGTGCCCTTCTAATTTACGAACGTAATAACTGGCTTCGTGAGCATGTTGCAATACTTGTTTAGGGCTTTGTGAGCTTTCGTTTATAAGGGCGAGACCCACACTGACGGTAATTTGAATGGTGCGTTGATCTACCGCCACTAGGTGCTCTTTTATGGATTTACGAATGTGTTCGGCAAATCCTTGGGCTTGTTCAGGGTCACTGTCGTGCAGTAGTACTCCGAAAATATCTTCCCCTACTCGTGCCACCAAATCTTCTTCACGGCATTTACTGCGCAGTAAATGGGCCACATCACAAACAATGAGGTCGGCGCCTTCGATGCCCACATCGGCTTTACACTGACCAAAGCCATCAATATTCACATAAGCAACCGCGCCTTTGGATCCGCTAATTACAGCTTGATCCACAGCATCGGCCAGTTTTTCATTGAAGTATTGTTTGTTGTATAGGCCGGTTAATAAATCTTGGGAGCTAATTTGTTTTAGTTTAATTTCTAAATCTGCGTTGCCACTATTGGTGCGGATGATGATTTGCATGCAGGCTTCGTCTTCATAAGTGGCCTGTGCAAAGTGAATGTTGGTATCGACTTCTTTGCTGGCAAAGTTCAGCATCTTGCACTGAAATTGGCCGCTTCGAGATTTTCCTGAATTAAAGTCTTTTAAAAATAACTTGAAACGCCCTTGGTCTTTTGTGGCAATCATGTCCATTAATGGCGTGGTTAATAGATCATCGGCATCTTCATAGCCAAAGATGGCCGAATAACTTTCATTAACAAATAAATGCATGCCATCGTGAACATAAGCTATGGCATCTTGGGCGCTTTCTAATAAAACTTGGCAGCGTTTCTCTGCCTCACGTAATAGAGCACCCGCTTCGCGAAGTTCTCGGCGCAGTTTAAGATTGTTAATTTCTCTTAGCAGTACCTGTAATACATGGTTGTATTCACCGGTGGGCACCAAGTCCATAGCGCCAAGTTTTAAGACTCTTTCTGCGTCTATGCTGTCAACTTCTTCACTGAAAAAGATCGTGGGGATATCTTTACCTTGGCGTTGAATTTCAGCCAGTACTTCTTTGCCTGTTAAATTAGGAAGCTTCATTTCACATAGGCAAATGTCCCAAACTTGCTCATTTAATTTACTTTTTAGTGTATCTAAATTTTGAACTAGGCTTGCTCGTGTGGCGTGTCCAGCATTTCTTAATAAACTCGTGAGGGTTTCGGCTTCTTGTGGAGATTGTGAACAAATTAATAGTCGAAGGGCTTCTTTGGCCTGCATAAAAGCGGTCCTGTACCTACCAGGAAGTTGAACACACCCATCTGGTGATTCAGTAACCCGTTATTTAATTTTTAAGTTGGCTGGAGTATAACCTGTTGGAGGAGAGGTAATAAGGGCTTTTCGTGCTTAATTAGTATCTATGTTGGACAAGATTGTTTAAGCGCAGTCTTACCCAAGTAGTATCGGAATAAATGTTTGGGAAAATACTTAGTTAATGAATACTTACTTATAGTTTATCCCATATAGATGCGAACTCATCGCCAGTATCATCGCTATTGGTACTGGTGTTGAGTACCTGTGTCAGTGTTTGGAAAGTGTATTGCACAAAGCTGCGGGAGATATTTACCCGTTTTAAAAGCTGAATACGTTGATTGACCTTGTCATTTTGCCATTGAACTTTACTGCCAATTTTAAAGGGTAGAGTTGGCAATATGAGCGTTTCCTGCTGGTCTGCGGCAGGCAAAGCTGGTATGCAAATGCCGCGTAAGTATTCGCCATTTTCACCGGTTTTATTCAGTATACGCACCGCCACAGCTTCTACCTTGGGTGACAGTAACTCAATACCCAGTTGGGTCGCTTGATTTCTTTGTGTGCGAATCCAGCGAATACATCCTAAAGACCAGTGATTCATACGCTCTTCTTTTATCACAACAAGCTCACCGGTTTGTACGCTACTGGGTGGGTTCTCCATGGTAATACCGTAGCCAAATGGACTGGTGTTAATGATTTGGGCGTTGGAGTACTTGCCTTGCGGCCCATCGTCTATACCTTCTTGGCCGTGTTTACTGATGAAATCGATGCTATCAAAAGCAATGTTGTCAGTGTCTTGGCTGAAGTGGTTGCCAGCGTCAAAACTTTTATCCCAAATATCATTACTTTTAGGTTCTTTTTTTTCTTTAACCTCTGTATTCCACTGCTTTAATAAATACGGGAAACTTTGCTCATTAGCGGCAAAAAAATGGCTGGCTAATAAACCTATGCCTATTTGAATTTCGCCACTGTTTTGCGTTCGACGAAAGCTACGTTCTGCTGCGGCGCCCCACGAATTCACAAGATGACTTAAAATTGGGTCGGTTATGTTTTTAGGGATGGTTAAGGGGGATGTTTCTTTATTGATATGTTTTTGTAATGCCAGCACAAGCACATTTAAGGAAAGTGAGCAGCTAGCATTAGCAATACTTGGATTGACTAATGAGCGGTAAGCTGGGATGGAATCTTTATGTTGATTAAAAAGAAAGAGTGCCTGAGCATCACTGCCATGGCTGAGTTTGACAAGGCTAGACCATAGCTCTGTGGCTGCATATAAGTTGGCTAAATCAACTTGGCGTAGTTGGTTTGGTTTACTGCAACCCATGAGCAGCATGCGTAAATACGCTTCGGAAATATTTGAACTGGCCACATATTTTGCGCGACTGTCTTTTACCGGATATTGTTGAATATTTTTTTCATCAGCCATCAAATAAAGTTGGTGCAGTTCAAGCCAAGCATTTTTTGGGGCGCTGCTGTAAAGCTGCATAGATCTTAAAATGGTTTGGCTTAAATCAGTAAGAGCGCGATGAATGGCGAAGGTGAGTAGTTTTTTTTCGCTTTTTCTGGAAGGTTCTTGCAGTTCATCTAATACTATTCGTTTGTAGCCTGTTGCCAACTGATTTTGCAGTGTCTGGGTGAGTGTCACGATCTTTAGATCGTTATCATTAAGCATAACCGATTGTTGTAGAAATCGCTTACTCAATAATTCACAAATGCCATATACCTGAGTACGGATGATTTCTAACATTTTATAGCGATAACTACTTTTAATTTCCGTGACATTTAATTCGCGGGTGGCAAGAAAAAGCATTTTGGCCGCTGCGCCCACATTGGCCATGGGCAGATTTTTAGCCCAGCTTTCAAAGCCATCTAAAGTATTGTCACAAAAGGACAGTTTTTGTTGTTGAATATCAGGAACTGAAATTTGAAATGGTGCGTCATGCCCTTCCATGATAATTCTCTCATTAGTCGCAGCCAGCAAGGCAATACCCTCGATACTTTATTATTATAGTAGTGAGCGTTTACTGTGCGTTGATTGGCACTCATCCGTAAGTGGCTCATTTGTTAAATTCTAATCAGTAAAGGCACTATTCGCCAATAAAACGAGTCGAAATAGCGATTAACGGGGTCATATTGGCGATAACGGAGTAGATATGGGGGTTTTCGACGGACGTCCATCCACTTCTCGTACTAATTTGGGAACGAGGAAGCCAGGTAATTTATTTTGAAGTGCTAGCATTAAATTTTGCCCATCCGCTTCTTTAACATCAAAATGATGCGCACCCATGACCGGATCAAGTAAGTGCAAATAGTAAGGTAATACGCGGCAGGTGAATAATCTCTCACTAAGATTAACAAGGGAATTCAGGTTGTCGTTAATGCCTTTTAATAACACACTTTGGTTTAAAAGATGAATCCCTGCGTGATGCATTGTTTGCAATGCAGCTGCTACCTCCTCATCAATTTCATTCGCGTGATTACAATGCACTACCATGACCACATTTAAAGAGCTGTCGTGTAATCGTTGCACCAGTTCATTCGTCACCCTTGCCGGAATCACAATAGGTAAGCGGCTATGAATACGTAATCGAGTTACATGAGGGATGGCTTCAATGGCTGATATCAAAGCAAACAGTCGTTTGTCGTTATTCGTCAGCGGATCACCACCGCTTAAAATAACTTCGTTTATTTCTGGTCGTGCTTTGATGTAATCCAGCGCGCTCAGCCATTGCTTTAGGCTTAAATTATTTTCATCGTAGGGAAAGTGACGTCTAAAACAATACCGGCAATGAATGGCACAGCTGCCGTTAGTAATGAGCAACACTCGACCGTGATACTTATGAACAATGCCCGGGGTTTTATTACTGCTCGCTTCGCCTAATGGATCAAGCACAAAGCCTGTGGGGGTGGGTTCATTTTCTTCTTTTAAAGGCAATACTTGGCGTAACAGAGGGTCATGGATATCGGCTGGTGTAATGCGATTCAAATAAGCTTTGGGTACACGAATAGGAAAGTCTAGGGCCCCTTGATTGGCAGCTGGTAAATAATGAGGATCAAGATTGAGCTTGGATATGAGCTCACGGCCCGTGGTCACGACATCGGCAAGCTGTTGCTGCCAAGAGGCTTGTGTAGAAGTGTCCACAGTCTCAATGGGGGCTGGATGAAAAATGTGCGTCATGGTTAGGTCGTTTGATATTTAGATTGCATCATAATGTTTAGTTGAGCGTGATCAAGAGTTTTGGGGTAAATCTGAGCTTTCCTCTTCTCAAGCGCTTCATATGTGCCTGTTTAGGGAATTTAATGTATCATATTGGCCTATTTTTTTAGTAATCCTGAGTCGGTGATCATTAATGGCGAACTTCTCAACCAACGAATTTAAATCTGGTCTTAAAGTGATGTTAGAAGGGGACCCGTGTTCCATTCTTGAAAACGAACTGGTTAAACCAGGTAAGGGCCAAGCTTTTAGTCGTGTAAAACTGCGCAACCTTAAAACGGGCCGTGTTTGGGAGCGTACCTTTAAGTCGGGTGAAAAACTGGAAGGTGCGGATGTCATGGAATATGACATGGAATACTTATACACCGACGGTGAGTTCTTTCACTTCATGGCCACAGATGGTTCGTTTGAGCAATTTGGTGCGCCAGTTGATGCAGTAGGCGAGACGAAAAACTGGTTAAAAGAGCAAGAGAAATATGAAGTGACCTTGTTTAATGGTGAACCTATTGCGGTTGCCGCCCCTAACTTTGTCGATCTTGAAGTGGTTGAAACCGATCCTGGTTTAAAAGGCGACACTGCCCAAGGTGGCTCTAAACCAGCTTATCTAACAACAGGCGCCATGGTTCGTGTGCCTTTGTTTATCAATATTGGTGAAGTATTACGTATTGATACCCGTACTGGTGAATATGTATCACGCGCCAAAGGCTAATTGATTGCCCTAGCTTACGGGTGTTGTTGAAAGCACGCGGTTAAGTTAAAGCCCAAAAAGAGCTTGTTATAAAACAAGATATTTTTGGGCTTTTTATGTTCAGGATGAACGGTATAACGCGATGCCAAGGAAGGCAAAGAGCGTATATGTTCAGGGTGAACGGTCTAAAGCAGTGCCAAGGAAGGCAAAGAGCGTATGTGTTCAGGGTGAACGGTCTAAAGCAGTGCAGTTAATCGAACATTAAAAATGCGCCATTAGTCTCTTGCATGGCCTTTTATCCAATACTCGGAATTTAATATGTCTTGGCAACCTTCAGCTTCAATCGAGGCCTTAAAAGAACGGGGAATGTTTTACCGTTATATTCGCGACTTTTTTTATGGGCGTGATGTGCTTGAGGTGGAAACCCCATTGCTATCCCATGCTGCTGTGAGTGATGCTAATTTATTGCCTGTGGTTGTTCAATGCATGGGTAAAGCGAGTTATTTACATACCTCTCCTGAGTACCCCATGAAGCGTTTATTGGCATCTGGAAGCGGTGATATTTTTCAAATTAGCAAAGTCTTTCGGGATGAGGAGCTGGGTTCACGACATAACCCAGAGTTTTCTATGCTGGAGTATTATCGCCTTCATTTTAATGTGGCCACTTTAAAAGACGAGGTCGCTCAGTTGGTGGGAGATTATTTAAATATTCAAACTCGTCAAGATTACAGTTACCGACAAGCCTTAATTAAATATGCCCATGTTGATCCATTTGCAGCAAGTGATGAGCAGCTGAGTGAAATGGTTGTGCCGTTTATGGGGTCGCTTACGTTAAATCGTGATGAGTGCTTGGATATCATTATGAGTCATGTGGTGGAGCCTTTACTGCCTAAAAATTGCCTAGTGTTTGTGAGTCAATATCCAGCCAGTCAGGCGGCTTTAGCGCAAACCTATGAAAATCATGAAGGGCATATAATCGCCGAACGTTTCGAGCTGTACGTGAATGGTTTAGAGCTAGCCAATGGCTATCATGAATTAACGGATATTGTTGAACAAAAAAAGCGCTTCGCAATTGAGAAAGTAAAACGAGAAAATCAGTTAGGTGTTCAGCGAGAGACAGATCAGCATTTTCTTGATGCCTTGCAACACGGTTTGCCCAATTGTGCAGGAGTGGCTTTGGGGTTGGATCGTATTTTAATGCTAAAGCTTGGCGCTAAAAACATCAGTGAAGTGATTAGTTTTAACTTTGATCGTGCTTAATGAATGGTGCGAACTATATAGCCTAACAAAGAGTCAGTTAGGCTGAATCGCGTTTACCAGAATGCTTCATCCTCTACGTCGGGCGGCGCGTCGTATTCATTGGTTTCGTTGTCTCTTTGATTTTTTAAATCTTCTAATAATGAACCCGAGCGCTGAATGGCGTTATCGCGATCCGTGTCTGGTGAACCTAAATCCCCTTCATCTATAAAGCCGCCAGCCCTTGATGCAATGGCTTTGTCGGTGCGCTTATTTAATACCACAATGGCAATACGACGGTTAATGGCACTTTGGGGTTCGGTGATATTAAAGTGTGCTTTATCTCCCATGCCCACTACCTGAGCTATTTTAGCTTCTTCTAAACCTGCATCTCCTAGTGCACGACGAGCGGCATTGGCACGACTGGCGGATAACTCCCAGTTGCCCGCGTCCCATACATTGGAAGTACCGCTGCTATCGGTATGGCCTGTAATGGAAATGCGATTGGGTACTGCTCCAAAAATTGGGGCCAATTCGTAAAGAATGTCTTCGGCGTAATATTTTAAGCGAGCCGATCCTGGATCAAACATGGGGCGATTGGTTTTATCGACGATTTGAATTCGCACACCTTCACTGGTGATATCGATTTTAATTTGGTCTTTGTAGGGGCTAAGGGTTGAGCTGTCACTGACCTTTTGTTGAAACTCGGCTTCCATGGTTTCAAGGCGTGCCATCTCAATGGCTTCAGCGGCACTCTCAATTTCTTCTGCTTGCAGCACTTTAGTGGGGTCCACGGTTTGGCTTTCTGAGACATTATCTTGCACCGATGGACTGCCGCCTAAATCGATTACCCATTTACTGGGGACTTTTTTGCCATCTTCAAAAGCTGACGGGTCATTAAAGTAACCGGCGACTTTGGCAATCTCTTCTTCGTTGGAGCTATTAATAAGCCACAGAATTAAAAATAGCGCCATCATAGCCATGGCAAAGTCGGCCATGGCCACTTTCCAAGCGCCACCATGATGGGCTTCGGCGCCTTTTTTAACGCGGCGAATCACCACATTATGTTGTTCAAACTTATCCATTAGTTTGAGGCTACCTGCTGTATTTTAATGTGAAACATTAAAATATTGGGTGTTGATTAACGTGAGCGCACTACATTTTCTAACTCTGCGAAACTTGGACGATCATGAGCAAATAGCACTTTACGGCCAAACTCTACTGCCAGCTGCGGAGGTAAGCCATTCACCGACGCCACTATGGTGGCCTTGGCCGACTCGTATAATTTGATTTCCTCATTGGCGATGTGCTCCATTCTTGAAGCGATAGGGGCAAAAAAACCATAACCAAATAACACCCCTGAAAAGGTACCCACTAATGCAGCTGCTATATGGCGGCCTAACTCTTCCATGGGGCCGTCTATGGCGCCCATGGTAATAACGATGCCCAATACGGCGGCTACGATTCCGAAGCCTGGCATGGCATCGGCAACGGTTTGCATGGCATGGCCGGGCATTTTTAACTCATGCAACCGGCTGTCTATTTCCATATCCATTAAGGAATCCAGCTCATGGGCTTGCATATTACCAGCAGCAATTAAACGAAAGCAGTCTGCTACAAAATCGGCGAGGGCGGCGTTGGCTTGAATGGCGGGGTATTTAGAGAATATGCCACTGGATTGAGGGTTTTCCACATCCCCCTCGATAGACATCATGCCTTCTTTGCGGCTTTTATTAAGAATGTCATAAATGAGGCGCAGGCTATCCATATGCATGGCTTTGTTAGCCTTAGCGCCCATAATGACCTGAGGCATGAGCTTAAATATGGCTTTATGCACAGGCCAAGGGTTACCGGCAATGTGGGCGCCGGCACCTGAGCCTAAAATAATAATAAATTCATAGGGCTGCCACAGCGCAATCAATACCCCATGGCTACCTAAGTAGCCAAAGATAATGCTTCCGATGACGATGGCATAACCTAATAAAAACAGCATTCCATTGTTTCCTTGGTGGCTTATACACAGCCAAAAAATCCATTTACCAGGTTACAGAGCTACATGTATTTAAATTGTAGACCTAGTTATTCAAAGTCGGACTATAGTTAAGTAAAGGCCACAACATGAAATTCCTCAAATCCAATGGAAGTAAAATCAGCAAAGGGTGCAAAGGCTTGGTTAGAAATAACCAAAAAGGCCCCTATCCCTATATTAAAGGCCTCCGCTAAGCTGCTAACCCAGCAAATTAAAGGGGGCGCATCTTTGGCTAAAATGGCTGTGACCATAGAGCGAGATCCTGCTTTATGCCTACACCTGTTTTTGGCAGCCAATAGAAAAAGTCGTGCCCATAATAAGGATAGCGATGTAGAAATTCTAAGCCTAAACCACGTTATTACTATTTTAGGCATGCAAGGGGTAGTGGATTGCGTTAAACAAGCGCCCCAAATGAAGCTGCATAAAAGTGATGCTTACCAAAAAGCCTATTTGCAGGCACAGGCTAATAGTCATTTTGGTGGGCAGCTTATGGATCACTGGGTGAAAGTGAACCACAACGGCTCTGCCGAAAAACTCAAGTGGGCTACTATATTAGCCGGTGCCCCTAGGTGGATCTTATGGCGAGAAGCCTACCTTCAAATGCGCAAATATGAATGGCTGGTAGAGCATGACTTTCAAGCTGCGCAGCAAGCGGAAAAAAAAGTATTCGGCTGTAAGCTAGATGACATAATTTGTGTATTAGGCAGAAAATTAATGCTACCCAACTTAGCTCAGTCGGTACTTGAGCGTAACCAGTTACCAAGGCTGCCTCAATGGGGCAAGCTAGCCAGCACAAGGTATTTAGATTTCCTTGATAACGACTCAAAACTTAAGCGTTTAAAATCTAGTCCTAATACGCTGATGGCGGTGATTTTACATCTCGCGCAGCAATTGCCTCTGGGTTGGATGTCAGCTAAGAGTTTGCGGGCACAAAAGGTGTTGTCTCACTTAACCGGGCAGCAGCTAGATTCAGTGATACAGCAAAACCATCAGCTGGCAGTAGAGGCGAGCCGTCAGGGTGTGGCCGGCCATACCTTATTACCGGCGGTATCATTATTGTGGCCTAACAAGGTGATTAATCAGCGCCCTTGGTTACGCCTTCCTATGTTGTGTTTGTTGCCAGAAAAGGAAACTGAAAAGGCTAAAAAGAAATCAGTGCTGCAGAGCACGCGAGTAGATTTAATGGATATTCCTCCCCCAAGGGAGCCTGATAGGCGCTTATTGATGGATTTAATTAATCAGTTTAAAAGTCAGTTGGGCAGCTTTGATACGGTTCATGATATTCTGCTCACCTGCAATAAGGCCATATTTGATGGCTTAGGCATGCGCCGCGCCTGTATTTGCGTGCTAAGTCAGGGTGGGAAAGTACTCATACCGCATTATTGCGTAGGCATTCCCAGTGATAGCCAGGTGAGGGGGTTAAAAATTGCCATAGCTGAGAATCGATTATTCACCAAGTTGTTGAGCAAAATAGCCAGCTATAAGGTCGATGTAGATAATTATTCGCAAGTATTAAATATGCTTAGCGCAGAAGTAGCCGAGGTGATGCTGAATAAAAACTTCATGGTTATGTCTATCTTTGCCAATGATAAGCCGATTGGTGTGGTGTATGCCGATGCTGATAGCAAAGAAGAACATATCAGTGAAACCGAATATATGGCCTTTAAAACCATTTGCCAAAGTACTAGTTTTGCTTTGGGCAGCTACGCTCATAAACAAAAAAAGAAAGCGGGTTAAACTCCCTTTTTACCTTCCATAAAATACTGACACACGCCACACGCTTGATTACAATGCCTCAGCTAATTCAAGGGGTATGTGTGTTATGGACCTATCGTTAATTATTGAACCCAACGAACTGCAGCCGTACTTAGGCCATGAGTCGTTATTGATTTTAGATTTAGGTAAAAGTGAAACGTACCAGCAAGCTCATGTGCCTGGAGCCATTCGAGTGGCACCTGCCGATATTCAGCTAGGCACAAAACCAGCCCCTGGACTGTTGCCTAGTAAAGAGCAATTAAGTTTGTTGTTTAGCCGTTTAGGGCTAACAAACGATACCCATGTAGTGGTTTACGATGATGACGGCGGTCCTTGGGCGGGTCGTATGATTTGGGTGCTCGACAGTATTGGCCACAAACATTACAGTTTTTTAAATGGGGGCATTCATGGTTGGCTAGCGGAACAGCGCCCTATTGAATCAGTCGTTAATTTAGGCGTAGCCAAGGATTATAAGGTAGCGGACATTGATGAAAGCGTCAGCATTAATAAAGAGCAGCTTTTAAAAGCCATTGAAGACAGCAGTATTCAGATCTGGGATGCTCGATCTTATAAAGAATACACAGGTGAGAAAATGGTTAGCCAGCGTGGCGGCCATTTACCGGGTGCCAAGAGCTATGAATTTAGTAAAGCCTTAGATGGTGAGAATGCTTTAAAGCTGCGTGATCTTGAAGAGATTAAAAATGAATTACTGGCGTTAGGTATTAATGGTGAAAAGACGATTATTAGTCATTGCCAAACCCATCGTCGTTCTGGTTTAACTTATGTTTTGGCTAAAGCATTGGGCTGGCCTATGCAGGCTTATGCGGGTTCGTGGGCTGAGTGGGGCAATGACCCTAACACTCCCATTGAAACTGGTGAGTAATATTAAATAATCCTCAAGCGCCTTTTAAGGGTTTTGAGAGTTTGATTAAGAGCCTCTTGAGGCATTGAAATAAATTTAACCGTTAGGAAAGTAACACGTGAATAAAGATAGTTTATTTGTATTTTTACAATATTTAATTCCCCAGCATGCCCTATCACGTTTAGTGGGCTGGTTTGCTAGCAGTGAAATAGACTTTATTAAAAATACCTTTATTAGCAACTTTGCGAAAAAGTATGCCGTTAACATGCAAGAGGCCAAAGAAGAAGATTTAAGCAAATACAAAAGCTTTAATGATTTTTTCACTCGTGAATTAAAAGACGGTGCTCGTCCAATCGCGGATGGAGAAAGTACGTTAGTAAGCCCAGCGGATGGCGCAGTAAGCCAGTTAGGTAAAATAGAGCTAGGCCGTGTGTTTCAAGCAAAGGGCCGTGACTTTAGCGTAACTGAATTACTAGGCGGTGACAGTGATCGCGCAGCGACATTTTTAAATGGTGACTTTGCCACCATTTATTTATCCCCTAAAGATTATCACCGCGTGCATATGCCGTGTGCCGGTAAATTGCTCGAAACTATTTATGTGCCAGGGGATTTATTCAGTGTAAACCCCACAACAGCTCAGGGTGTGGACGGTTTATTTGCTCGTAACGAGCGCTTAGTTTGCATGTTTGAAACGCAATACGGCCCCATGGCGTTAGTGCTGGTGGGTGCTATGATCGTGGCAGGAATTGAAACGGTTTGGTCTGGCCAAGTATGCCCGTTGCCTAAAAAAGCCCAAGTACAAGATTATACACAAAGTGAAATACGCTTAGAAAAAGGTGAAGAAATGGGGCGCTTTAAATTAGGCTCAACTGTCGTGCTTTGCTTCCCTGAAAATACCGTATCCTTTATGGAAGCCATTAAGGCTGAGTCGCCTTTGGTGATGGGCGAAGCATTGGCTGAAAAAGCCTAGTGAAACATAAGTGGAAGCCTAAGGGCTTTCACTTGTTTTTATGTTAGGTGAATTTTTCAAAGTCGTTAATGAAGCGCCGCATTAGGTTGACTAGCTGTTTACTTGATATTTTAAACGTTTCTAAATAAGCATTTTTTAACTCTTCTAAATATTGCCACTTCTCTAATTCAGGGGTATTTACCTTAAATGCCTCCATGTGCCAATTGGTAAGGCCTCTTTCCTCGCTGGTTTCATCAATTAAAATGGATAAATCAGAATGGCGTTTATCAGCTTTAATTTTTTTAACTAACTTATGAATCGCTTTTTTATCGCCTTCTAGTATCTGAACAAACTGCTTGTGATCACTGAACAGCACACCCGTAATATCATTTTGGGCATTATTCTTACGGGCGCTTCTGACGATATTATTAAGGTCATCAGGCATCTTTTCTAAAGAGCCTGAATAAGTACTGGTATACATGAGGATGTGCATAAGAATAACCAACGTACAGAGGTCTTATTATTATGGACGACTTTTAGGATTTTTCTGGTGAGCGAACGTTTACTTCCCCTAAGCTGTCGACAATTTGCTGAAAGCTATTGAATCGTCCTTCGCTAATGTGGCCATCCTCTAAGGCTTTTTTAATGGCACAGCCTGGTTCTGCTTGATGCTTGCAGTCGCGAAATTTACAGTAACCAATGAAATCCTCAAACTCTTTAAAGCCTTCTAAAATTTCATGCTCTTCCATATGCCACAAACCAAATTCTCGAATACCTGGGCTGTCAATTAAGTCGCCACCACTGGGGAAATGAAACAAGGTGGCGGTGGTGGTGGTGTGACGGCCAGTTTTGCTTTGTTCTCGAAGCCCGCCGACGCGAATATCTTCATCTGGCAGTAGGGTAGAAATAATTCGAGATTTCCCCACACCACTTTGGCCCACAAAAACACTAATGCGATCTTTTAGGAACGTCTTTAATTCATCTAAACCGTTTTCATTTTTGGCACTAGCTTGAATAAAGCGATAACCAATCTTTTCATAGTCTTCAATTAGGCTGGTGAAGTGAGCTTGGTTGTCATCGTTAAGCAAATCAATTTTGTTTAAACACAGTACTGGCTCTATTTGGCTTATTTCGGCGGCGACTAAATAGCGGTCAATGAGATTGCGGTGTGCATGGGGCTCAGGGGCCACCACAATCACCATATAATCGATGTTGGCCGCCACTGACTTCAGCTCACCGTACATGTTCGGGCGTTGTAATTCACAACGGCGATCATGTTTAGCCACCACCACTCCTTGTTCGTTATTACCAAGGCGCCAAGCCACTTGATCACCAGTCACAAGGCCGCCAAGGTTAGCCCGCATATAGCAACGTTTTTGCAAGCCGTCGCCGCCTTCTACTAAAACCTGGGTGCCAAAATGAGAAATCACTTGCCCGTTCTGTTCAGGGCCTAAATCGCCCCCTTCCAGTTCGTGGTGGATTTGATCTTCTTTTTTGTTGGCGCGATCACCACGTTCTTGCTGAATTTTACTAATTCGCCACGCTTGTCGCTTGTTGAGCTTTCGTTTTGCCATGTAACTATGTTCAAATTAGTCTTTAATGAATTATATAGAGATTTGACCCAGTTAAGCACTCAATGGGGCAAAAAGGGCGTAAACATGGAAAAAAAGCACAATCTCATCTGGATTGATCTAGAAATGACCGGTTTAGAACCCGCCACAGATGTGATTATTGAAATTGCCACCATCGTCACCGATGGCGATTTAAACATATTGGCAGAAGGTCCGGTATTGGCCATTCACCAACCCGATAGCCTAATTGAGAATATGGACGACTGGAACACCAAAACTCATGGTAATTCAGGCTTGGTACAGCGAGTAAAAGACAGCAAGGTAAATGAAGCTGAAGCTGTACAACAAACCATTGAGTTTTTAAAGGCCTACGTGGGCAAAGGTGTCAGCCCCATGTGTGGTAATAGCGTTCATCAAGATCGCCGCTTCATGAATAAATACATGCTAGAACTAGAAGATTACTTCCATTACCGCAACTTAGATGTAAGCACTCTTAAAGAATTGGGCCGCCGTTGGGCTCCTGAAAAACTTAAAGGCTTAAAGAAGAAGGGAACCCACCAAGCACTGGATGATATTCGCGAAAGCATTGAAGAGCTTCAGTATTACCGTAAACATATTATGTCGATTTGATACTTTACTGGCAGATATAAAAAAGGCGAACCTTAGTTCGCCTTTTTTTGTAATCATTTGGTGCATATCTAAGCGTGTATTAATTTTACGTATGCTTTAGTTTGATTGCTAAAGCAGCATATCCTTTTCAATATTAATAAATTCATCGCAACTTTGAATAAGCCCGTTAGCGGTTAAAAACTCTACGCCGTAGACCTTTGATTTAACCTGATATTTATCTCTTATTTTTTTTAATAAAATCGCAAAGTCGCCGTCACCGCTTAGCAGTACCACTTCGTCAACATCAGTTGCGGCTTCTAATACATCAATAGTAATACCTACATCCCAGTCACCCTTTGCACTGCCATCGCGGCGTTGAATGAAGGGTTTAAGCTTTACTTCAAAGCCAATGTTTCGAAGTGCATCTTGAAATTTTATTTGGCTATCAATACCTCGATCAATGGCATAGGCAAAGGCATGGGTGATTTCACCTTGCAAGGCCAGTGTGGCCCATAGCTTTTTGTAATTGAACGAGCGTTTGTACATGTCGCGGGTGGTGTAATAAATGTTTTGTACGTCTACAAATACGGCAATTTTCTTCATGGCCATTCCTTTATTATTTTAATTGTTTATAAGGCCAGGCTAACCCGTTAAATCAGTAAATTCTTGTGGGGTTAGAGCCCTGTATTCACCTGAGTGTAATAAAGGATCAAGTTTAACTTTTCCAATGCTTTCGCGGTGCAGTTTCTCTACTCGATTTCCAAGTGCGGCAAACATGCGTTTAACCTGGTGATAACGGCCCTCACCTATGGTGATTAACACTTCGGTATCGCTAATGCGTTCAAGCTTACCCGGTTTTGTTTTTTCAGATTCGTTTTTTAATAAGATACCTGCCAAGATTTGTTCTTCGGCATTATCAATGAGTGGCTCAGCCAACCAGGCTCGGTAGGTTTTTTCTAGATGATGTTTGGGTGAAGCCACTACATGAGAGAACTGACCGTCATCAGTTACGAATAATAGCCCAGTGGTGTCTAAGTCTAATCTGCCTACCGTGTGTAATTTATGAAGATTGATTTCATCTTGCATTAAACTAAAAACAACGCGGTGCTCTTCATCTGTATTGGCACAAATATAACCTTCTGGTTTGTTCATCATGAAATAGCGTGGGCCAATTTCTCCGGCCATTGGTAGGTCATTTAATAAAACTTGATCGTTTTTTTCGTCTATTTTTAAACTGCTGGACCTTTGCGTTTTACCATTTACCTTAACGCGCCCTTGACGAATGGCCACGCAGGCTAAAGAGCGTGTTAAGTCGCTGCTTTCACATAAAAATTTGTCTAAACGAATGCTCATTGAATGTCTTCTTTCATTTTTTGTTGGTTAAGTGCCCACAAAACGTGTTCCTTTACCAAGAGGGAATCAAAATCTAAACGGCTGTTAAGGGCATTTATGATGTCGTTATGAAAATTGGCGTTGCCTAATCCCACTGCGATGTTTCTTAGCCAGCGCTCATGGCCAGCTCTGCGTATGGGAGTGCCTTCGGTTTTACTTAAAAAGGTTTGTTCATCCCAACTAAACAGTTCGATTAAAGTGGCGCTGTCTAATTGGTGTCTGGGGGTGAAATCGGGCTCGACACTTGGTTTGGAAAATTTATTCCAAGGGCAGCATAGCTGGCAGTCATCGCAGCCAAATACGCGATTGCCCATTTTGCTGCGCAAATCTTCTGGAATACTGCCTTTTAATTCAATGGTTAAATAAGAAATGCATTTCCGGCCATCCACGATGTGGTTATCAACAATGGCCCCAGTGGGGCAAAAGTCGATACAAGCACGGCAGCTACCGCAATGCATTTCTTCAAAGGGTTTATCAATCGTTAGGGGCAGGTCAGTGAAAAGCTCCCCAAGGAAAAAATAACTGCCTGCTTTTGGGTTAATGAGCATGGCATTTTTGCCTATCCAGCCTTGGCCAGATTTTTGTGCAAGGCCTCGCTCTAACACTGGTGCACTGTCTACAAATGCTCGGTAATTGCATTCTAGGTTTAAGTCAGCCAGTGCAGCGTTTATTTTTTTACCCAGTTGAGTAATGCGTTTGCGCATCAGTTTGTGATAATCACGCCCCAGGGCATAGCGGCTGATGTAAGCTTGCTGTGGGCTATTAATTATTTTTAATGTTTCAATTTCAGGAGGCATGTAGTCCATGCGCACGGTAATAATGCGCAACGTTTTAGGGACGAGCTTTTCAGGGCGATAACGCATGTCGCCATGGTCGGCCATGTAGGCCATTTCCCCGTGATAATTTTTTTTCAGCCAATCCTGTAAGTGCTCTGCATGTTCGCGCATGTTGATATCGGTAATACCCACTTGTTGGAAGCCAAGCTCTTGTCCCCACACTTTTATCTCTTCAGCCAATTTATGGCTATCAAGCGTGTTTTTTGCCAGCTGGGAGTTGGGGATATCCATGGCATCACTGTTATTTGTGGTAGGTTTAGTTGGCATGGATAGAGCATTCGACTTCATGTGGGTATAATCTGTTAATTTTACGCACTTTCGCGCTCTTTTAATATAAAGGGAATGGCAGGGATGTCTTTAATGTCTACGTATAACTCAGCGAACAGTTCGAAACATGAACCTAGGCAAGACGCATTTTTAAATGGTGTACCACTATATAGCGCCCACCAAGTTCAGCTGCTTGACGCCCGAGCTTTGCAACAAATGAATGCCCAAGGTTATGAATTAATGGAGCAAGCGGGTGAGGCGGCTTTTATGGCCTTACTAAGTGAATGGCCCAGTGTTCGTCAATTAATCGTGTTATCTGGTAAAGGTAATAATGGCGGTGACGGATTTGTAGTGGCGCGCTTGGCTAAACAACACGAAATTGATGTGCAGCTAGTGTTAAGTTGTGATGAACGTGAATTAACGGGCACCGCCGAAATAGCCGCTCAAGATACCTTTGCTGAAGGTATTGAAGTGATTGGCGCCAATCAAGTTAAATGGCCACAGCCACAAGAGGGTTGTGTGATTATCGATGCGCTGCTGGGAACCGGTTTAAAGCAAGATATTACAGGGGATTTATTGACGCTTATTGATCAAGTAAATCAGTCAGGCTTGCCAGTGTTATCTATCGATGTGCCTTCTGGAATTAATTCCACCACAGGTGCGTTACAGGGTGCTGCGATCCACGCAACGACCACCATTAGTATGATTGCTTATAAACAAGGCTTGTTCACCGGTGCAGGACCAGTTTTTTCAGGGCAGGTACGTTTAGCGCCGTTATCGGTAGATAAAAAATTAGTACAAGCCGAAGCGCCATCTAGCCACTTAGTGAATTGGCAGCACGCTCAAAAGAAACCCTTGTTTGCAGCTAGGCAATTGGATGCCCATAAAGGGCATTTTGGACATGTGATTATCATTGGTGGAGATCATGGCTTTGGCGGCGCCATTAGCTTAGCCACCGGAGCGGCTTTAAAAAGCGGGGTGGGGTTAGTGTCTGTGGCAACTCGTAATGAACACGTGCCGGCCATTTTGTCTCGATATCCAGAAGCCATGGTGCATGGGGTAAGTAGTGGGCAAGACTTACAGCCTTTACTGGAAAGAGCGGATGTTATTGCCATTGGCCCAGGTCTTGGACAAAGCTATTGGGGTGAGCAGCTTTTGCAACAAGTCATGGCGCTCAATACGCCGGTATTACTGGATGCTGATGCGCTGAACATTCTGGCAAAGGGGCGTATTAAGCATAATTTAGCTCAGCGTATATCTGTGATTACCCCACACCCAGGTGAAGCGGCTCGCTTGTTAGGTAGTGATACCGTGAAGCTACAGGCGGATCGCTTTAGTGCCGCTAAGCAACTATCAAATCTTTATGAAAGCTGTGTGGTCTTAAAGGGTGTGGGCTCACTCATTTGCACTGGCGATAAAGTGAGTATTTGCAGTGATGGTAATCCAGGCATGGCCAGTGGTGGCATGGGAGATGTATTAAGCGGTATTTCAGCTAGTCTACTGGCTCAGCAAACTGCACAGCAACCAGAAATAACGTCCACCCAATTACATGATTTAGTTTGCAGTGCAGTTTGTTTGCATAGTGCAGCAGCTGATGAAGCAGCAAAAGAAGGTCAGGCAGGTATGCTGGCTTCTGATGTGGTTAATGGTTTAAAGCAACTTTTAAAATAACTTCTAAATAAAGATAGTCATGACAGAACTGAGTGTTAACTTTGAGAATGAACAAGCCATGCTAGATTGGGCGGCTTTAAAAGCCCCAAGTATGCAACTGGGCTTGGTGATTCATTTAGAGGGTGACTTAGGCATGGGTAAAACCACCCTTAGCCGTGGTTTTATTCAAGGGCTGGGGCATAAAGGCAATGTTAAAAGCCCCACTTATACCTTGGTAGAGCCCTACGAGCTTGGTAGTCTGTGTGTGTATCATTTTGACTTATACCGATTGTCCGATCCTGAAGAATTAGAATTCATGGGGGTTCGGGATTATTTCTCTGATAATACGGTCTGCTTAATAGAGTGGCCGGAAAAAGGCCTGGGAATATTGCCTGAGCCGGATGTACATATAAACATTACCCAATGGCAACAAGGAAGGCGTTTGGTATTGAAATCTTTAAGTCAACGCGGGCAAGACCAGCTTAATCGCTGGAGTGCGCCCTAAAAACAATATAAAAAAGATGAAATTAATGTGCGTATAGCATTAGCAGTTTTTCTGGTTACCTTTCACTATTTTGCACTGGCTGATATTCAGGGTGTGCGTCTGTGGCATGCACCAGAAAGTTCACGATTGGTCTTTGACCTTGATCGTGGCACCGACCACAAGCTATTTTCACTGAGCTCTCCGAATCGTTTGGTCATCGACATTGAAGACTCACGCCTATTAAAAGCCATTGAAGACTTGCCGACACAAACGGGGCCTGTGAAAAAAGTACGCTCTGGCATGCGCAATAATAAAGATTTACGCATTGTGTTGGATTTACGTGAAGCGGTTGATCCCAAAAGTTTTCAGCTCAAACCCAATAAAAATTACGGTCATCGCTTAGTGGTGGACCTTTACCATAAAGGTAAAACCAAAAAGCTGGGTAAAGTTAAACCGATTGCCATTAGTAAGCCTGTGTATCAAGCCAGTCAGTCATTAAAAAATCAGCGCGATATTATAATAGTGGTGGATGCAGGCCACGGGGGAGAAGACCCTGGCACCATTGGCCATGGCGGAGTACGAGAGAAAAAAGTGGTGCTGGCCATTGCAAAAAAATTAGAAAAACTTCTGAAGAAAGAGAAAGGTTTTAAAGCTCAGTTAGTGCGTACAGGGGATTATTATGTGGGCCTGCGGGATCGTACGAAACATGCCCGTAAAGCCAATGCTGATTTATTTATCTCTATTCATGCCGATGCTTTCAGTAGCCCTAAGGCCAGCGGCGGTTCGGTATTTGCCCTTTCACAAAAAGGCGCCACCAGTGAGGCTGCAAGGTGGTTGGCAGATAAAGAAAATGCATCGGATTTAATCGGTGGTGTGGGCGGCGTAAGCCTTGATGATAAAGAAGATTTATTAGCAGGTGTATTACTAGACTTATCCATGACAGCAAGCCTTGGGGTTAGCTTAGAGCTGGGCCAAATGGTGCTAAGCAGTATGGGAGGCGTGGGTTCGTTGCACAAACGGCGCGTAGAACAAGCGGGCTTTGCCGTGCTTAAATCTCCTGATATTCCTTCTTTGCTGGTTGAGACTGGTTTTTTATCCAATCCAAAAGAAGCGAAAAAGTTAAAGTCACCGTCTTATCAAGCACAAATGGCTAAGGCGATTTTCAAAGGCATTAAACGTTATTTTCAGCAGTCTCCTCCGGTAGGCACTTTGTTAGCCAGCTTGAAAAATGGCAACGGTAAGTTTAACGGCAATAGATTACGTAAATACATCATTGCCCCAGGGGATACCTTATCAGTTATTGCCCAAAAGCATGCCACTAGTATGGCAAAACTCAAATCACTTAACGGCCTTAAATCCAGCACCATTCGCGTGGGCCAGATACTGAAGGTTCCGGCCTCTTAAAATAGATATTATGAAAAGAATTGAAATATTAAGCCCACGCCTCGCTAACCAAATAGCCGCAGGCGAAGTGGTTGAGCGTCCTGCTAATGTGGTGAAAGAGTTATTGGAAAATAGCGTCGATGCCGGTGCTACGCGCATAGAAGTCGATGTAGAGCAGGGGGGCGTAAAATTAATTCGCATTCGCGATAATGGCTTTGGCATTGAAAAAGAGGATTTGCCATTATCGTTAAGTCGTCACGCCACTAGCAAAATTAAAAATTTAGATGACCTTGAATCAGTACAAAGCTTAGGTTTTCGTGGTGAGGCATTAGCGTCTATCTCATCTGTTTCGCGTCTAGTATTAAGTAGCCACGAAAAAGACAGTGATCAGGCTTGGCAAGTGACCGCTGAAGGGCGCGATATGGCGGCAGATGTAAAGCCCTGTGCTCACCCAGTGGGTACCACAGTTGAAATGCGTGATTTGTTTTTCAATACCCCTGCGCGGCGCAAATTCTTACGCACCGAAAAAACCGAGTTTAATCACCTAGAGGAAGTGATTAAACGCATGGCGCTGAGTCGTTTTGATGTGGGCTTTCAATTAAGGCACAACCAAAAAGTGATTCATTCACTGCGCCCTTGTAGTAGCGAATTTGATCAAGAAAAACGTATTGCCAGTTTATTAAGTGCGCAATTTATGAAAGAAGCCGTGCACATTGATATGGAAGCGGCTGGTCTAAAATTATGGGGCTGGGTGGGACTGCCTACTTATAATCGCAGCCAAGCAGATATGCAGTACTTTTTTGTCAATGGCCGAATTGTAAGAGACAAGTTAGTGGCCCATGCTATTCGCCAAGCTTATCAAGATGTTTTATATCATGGTCGTCACAGTGTTTTTGTTCTGTATTTAGAATTAGACCCAGCTTTAGTCGATGTAAACGTACACCCAACAAAGCATGAGGTACGTTTTCGCGATGGGCGCTTAGTGCATGATTTTTTATTTCGTACCCTTCACAAGGTATTGGGGCAAGTTCGCCCAGAGGTTCAAAATGAAGAGCAGGCTGTTGACTTACGTGCCCAGCAATCTGTAACGGGTATTCAGGCAGGAGAGTTTTCAGGGCAAAATAACATGGCCTTGGCGCAAAGCTCGACCCCTTCTGCTTGGTCTCAAAATGCGGCACCATCACAAAATAATATTTCAGCAGGGCAAGTTAAAGAGCAAATGGCCACCTATGGTCAGATGCATGAACCCGCTTTAGGCAATGTGGCTCAATCGGTTCAATCAACCGCTAAGCCAAATGACCCTAATCAGGTGGTGCCGCCTTTGGGCTATGCGGTGGCGCAGCTGCATGGTATTTATATATTGTCTCAGAACGAGCATGGCATGGTGATTGTTGATATGCATGCTGCCCATGAACGCATCACCTATGAGCGCTTAAAGACTGCTTATGATGAACAAGGAATTAGCTCGCAGCCATTGCTGGTGCCTGAAACCATTCACGTTAGCCAGCAACAGGCCGATATTGCGGAACAGTACCGCGAAGATTTGGGTAAACTAGGTTTTAATTTACAGCGCTTGGGGCCTGAAAGTTTAGTGATTCGAGAAATGCCCATATTGTTGCGTAATGCCAACAGTGAAGCGTTAGTGGTTAAATTGTTAGAAGATTTTCGATTGTCTGGTTCTTCACGCCACATGGTGGAATTTCGCAATGAGGTTTTATCCAGCATGGCGTGCCATGGTTCGGTACGGGCAAATCGTCAATTAACCTTACCAGAAATGAATGGCTTGCTTCGTGACATGGAAATTACTGAACGCAGTGGTCAGTGTAACCATGGGCGCCCCACATGGACTCAGTTATCTATGAATGAGCTAGATAAGCTCTTCATGCGTGGTCGTTAGTCGCCATTGTTAGGCTATAGTTTAAAGCGCTAGTTCGGCGTTTGTCTGAAAGCTCTTAGTTAATTTATTACTGGTCGTTAATATTGTGTTAGAAACAAAATCCAATTTGCCCCCTGCCATCTTTATTATGGGGCCAACTGCTTCCGGCAAAACGGCCTTGGCCTGTGCGCTGTTTGATAAAATGCCTTGCGAGTTAATTAGCGTTGATAGCGCTCTAGTTTATAAAGACATGAACATAGGGACTGCAAAACCCACCAAGCAAGAGCAAGCCCAATACCCTCATCATTTAATAGACATACGTGATCCCAGCGAGCCTTATAGTGCCATGGATTTTCGGGCCGATGCGTTAAGGATTATGAAAGACATTACCAAGCGGGGAAAAACCCCTGTGCTGGTGGGTGGTACCATGCTTTATTTTAAGTTTTTATTAGAAGGGGCAGCCAATCTTCCTGTAGCCAATGAAGCAATACGAGCCAAAATAGAGCAGGATGCTAAAGATAAAGGTTGGCCATACGTACATGAACAGCTTAAAAAAGTAGACCCTGAGTCGGCAGCGCGATTAAACCCTAACGACCCCCAAAGAATTCAGCGGGCATTAGAAGTATATTTGATTTCAGGCAAAACATTAACTCAACACTGGCAAGAGCAACAACAAGAGCCTTTTCCCTATGAGGTCACGCAATTTGCCATTTGCCCCCAAGACCGTAAAGTTTTGCATGAGCGCATTGAATTACGTTTTAATCAAATGTTAGAACAAGGCTTTATTGAAGAAGTAAAAAGCTTACAAGCTCGTGGTGACTTACATGAAGACTTACCCGCTATTCGCGCAGTGGGGTATCGTCAGGTGTGGGAGCATTTAAATGGGAAACTTTCCTATGATGAAATGGTCTTTAAAGGTGTAGTCGCAACGCGTCAGCTGGCTAAAAGACAAATAACTTGGCTTAGAAGCTGGTCTAATTTACATTGGCTGGACAGTGAAGCAGAAAACTTAGCTCAATCTGCCTTGAAAATAGTAGAATCTGGACCCATAGTTGTGGCATAGTCCCCGCACATTTGCATAGGGCTTGAGCGTTTTGCTCAAATCATTAGGAGAATAACAATGTCAAAAGGGCATTCCTTACAAGACCCTTATTTGAACGCGTTGAGAAAAGAGCGCATTCCAGTATCGATTTTTTTGGTAAACGGCATCAAGCTTCAAGGTCAAGTTGAGTCGTTCGATCAATTTGTAATTGTCTTGAAAAACACCGTAAGCCAAATGGTTTACAAGCACGCTATTTCTACAGTGGTGCCTTCTCGCAACGTTCGTTTAGCACCGCCAGAAGAAGAAAAAGAAGATTAGTTTCGGTCTATCTGTCTTTATTCTGTTCGCTCTATTATTGGTTAATAAATAGTGGGTCGAATAGAAGCAAAGATAATAAAAGCTTCAGAAGTGTTTTTGTCGTCTTGGCTATGCAGTGCTGCATTAGTTCTGGGAACCATGAAAGCCACACATTCCAGAATATGTATTGTTTATCATTGCCTTATTTAGCAAGTTGCTAATGAATTGAGGCGCCTAGCCTTTGCTTTGCTAAATAATGTGAAAATAAATTTTATAAATATATCCATGATCATCGTGGGTAGCGGAGTCGATATTGTTTTTTGATCGTCCTGATAGTGGTGAAGGTGCTGTACTAGTACACATCGATTTTCCAGAAGGCGCCGACAGGGAGGATCCCCGAGAGTTTGACGAATTGGTGCGCAGTGCCGGACGGGCACCTTTAGCCTTAATTACAGGCACTCGCTCTAAACCTGACCCTAGAACCTACATAGGCAAAGGTAAGCTTGAAGAGGTTCGCGAAGCCGTTGAGTTTTGCGAGGCTGAACTTGTATTGTTTAATCACGCCTTAACCCCGACCCAGGAACGTAACCTAGAAGAAGAATTGCAGTGCCGTATCTTAGATCGCACGGGTTTGATTTTGGATATCTTTGCTCAGCGCGCTCGAACCCATGAGGGCAAGTTACAAGTTGAATTGGCTCAAATACAACATCAGGCCACTCGCCTTGTTCATGGCTGGGATCACCTAGATCGTCAACAAGGTGGTTATGGCATGCGCGGTACTGGTGAGACGCAATCGGAAGCCGATCGCCGTTTATTACGCGACCGAGTTAAGCTCATAAACAAACGTCTAACCAAAGTACAAGGTCAGCGAGATCAGAGTCGTCGCGCTCGCAAGCGTTCTGAAACACCCTCTATTTCTTTGGTGGGATATACCAACGCAGGAAAGTCTACCTTATTTAATACTCTAACCAATGCCGATGTTTATGCAGCGGATCAAATGTTCGCCACACTTGACCCCACATTACGCCGCTTACCTATTTTAGGTTTGGGTGAGGTGGTTTTGGTGGACACCGTAGGATTCATTCGTCACTTGCCTCATAAGCTTGTGGAGGCGTTTAAAGCGACGCTTCAAGAAACCCAAGAAGCCGATTTATTGTTGCATGTCATTGATGCAGCAGATGATGAGCGCCATGCCAACATGGAGCAAGTAGAAATTGTTCTGGATGAAATAGAAGCTTTAGAGCGCCCCACCTTACAGGTGTTTAATAAAATTGACATGTTGCCTGGGCAATCGCCACGCATTGATCGTGATGAAACAGGCATGCCTTGGCGTGTATGGGTGAGTGCGAAAAACAACCAAGGTTTAGAGTTGATTAGCCAAGCAATGGGTGAGCTGTTAAGTCGCACGCTGTTTGAAGAAATAATTGAAATAGAGCCTAAAGATGGACAGTTACGTGCATTATTGTATGCTCACCAAGGTGTTTTAAGTGAATCAGTGGCAGAGAATGGCAATATCATTTTAGATATTCGTTTAGAAAAAGATGATTTGCAGAAAATATTGTCTAAAGCAGGCATTCCAGTGGAGCGATATATTCCACAGGTAAAGGATTTTTGGCAAAAGTGATATGATGAATGGTAACGCTGTTATGTTTACCATAAATTCGTTAATAGAGTTTTCATGAATAATGAGCGAGTCATTCAGGTTGGATGACTTATTATTATCTTTTTAATTATCAATTAGATTATGGAGTGCTTATGGCTTGGAATGAGCCTGGTGGTGGTAACAACAAAGATAAAGACCCTTGGGGAAATAATAATCGTGGTGGTAATCAAGGCCCACCAGATTTAGACGAGGCTCTTAAGCAACTCATGGATAAGCTCAATGGAATGTTTGGTGGTAAAAAACCATCAGGCTCCGGTGGCGATAAAAACTCAGGCGGTGGGGCTGGTGGTATTTTTGGCCTGATCGTTCTCGTGCTAATAGGCATGTTGGTGTTTAAGTCTGTGTTTACGATTGATGAACAGCAGCGTGGCGTTGTGTTAACTTTGGGCGAATACAATCGTACTTTAGAGCCTGGCTTGCAATTTGTGATTCCACTTGTTGAAACCGTTAAGCAAATCAACGTAACCGAAGTGCGTAATGCCTCGTTAAAAGAACTTATGTTGACCCAAGATGAAAACGTAGTTGAAGTGGCCATGGAAGTTCAGTATCGAGTTATCGATCCTGTTGCCTTCTCGCTTCGTGTTGAAGACCCTGAAAAGTCTTTGGCTCATGCGGCTGAATCTGCTTTACGTCACGAAGTGGGTAGCACAGATATGGACCCAATTTTAACCAGTGGTCGTACTCTACTTGGCTCGACAGTACGCACACGCTTACAAACCTATATGACCAGCTACAATACGGGCATTGAAGTGGATAAAGTGAACATCAAAGAAGCCGCCGCCCCTCAACAGGTGAAAGCAGCGTTTGATGATGTACAAAGTGCCAAGCTAGATAAAGAGCGCTATGTGAACGAAGCGGAAGCTTACGCGAATACAATCGTGCCTGAGGCTCGTGGTAATGCTCAGCGTATGCTGGAAGAAGCCAATGCTTATAAAGAGCAGGTCATTGCTCAATCTGAAGGTGAAGCGGATCGATTCTTGAAACTACATAAAGAATATCGTAAAGCCCCTAAAGTAACCCGCGACCGTTTATATCTTGATAGCATTTCTAAAGTATATGGTAACGCTAGTAAGGTTTTGGTTGATGTTGAGGGTGGCAATAACATGATGTATATCCCGTTGGATAAAATCATGGAACAAAGCCGTAGTAAAGCCGTTGGCAGTAGTTCAACTGGCACTGATATTTCCAGAATTGCAGATCGCGTGACCGATGAGATAATTCAGCGTCAGTCTGATCGTCGTACTAGGGAGGGTAGATAATGAATCCTAAAGTTATGGTATTGGGAATTGTTGCTCTTTTATTGATATTGCTTGGCTCATCAAGTTTGTTTGTTGTAAATGAAACTGAACGAGCCATCAAATTGCAGTTTGGTGAAATTGTTGAAGATGACATTCAGCCTGGCCTTCACTTTAAAATGCCGATCATGCAAAAAGTTAAGAAATTTGATGCCCGTTTATTAACACTGGATGCTCGTCCAGAGCGTTTCTTAACGGCCGGCAAAAAATTCTTGGTTGTAGATAGTTTTGTTAAATGGCGCATTATCAATGTGCGAGCATTCTATAAAGCTACTTCTGGTGATCGCTATCGTGGCGCCACCTTGCTAGCCAGTTTGGTGAATGATGGTATTCGTGCCGAGTTCGCTAACCGTACCGTTCAAGAAGTGGTGTCGGGTGAGCGTGATGAGTTAATGGCTCATTTAACCAAGCAGCTTAACGAGCAGGCTCAATCTCAATACGGTATTGAAATTGTTGATACCCGTGTGAAGGGTATTGATCTACCTGAAGAGCTAATGCAAAACGTTTATCGTCGTATGTCGGCGGAACGTGAGCGTGAAGCCCGTGAACTTCGTTCACAAGGTAAGGAATTAGCCGAAGGTATTCGTGCTGATGCTGATCGTCAAAAAACAGTGTTGGTGGCCCAAGCTTACCGTGAATCGGAAATCACACGAGGTGAAGGTGATGCAACATCAGCTGGTGTGTATGCCAAAGCCTACAATCGTGATCCTGAGTTTTATGCGTTTACACGTAGTTTAAAAGCTTATGAGGAAACCTTTAATGGTGCTGAAGATGTATTGCTGCTTAAACCAGACAGTGATTTCTTCAAATACATGAAGAGCTCCAAAGGCAAGTAATTACGCCTGTAAGCCTCTAAAGAACCACGCCTAGCGTGGTTTTTTTATGTGTAAGGGTTTTTGATTTGTATTTGGCTAACTTGTTTGGTGTGGTGCTGGAAATACGCTGTCACCAAGCTGTATAAATCACAGCCTGTTTGAATGGCCTTACACTTGGCGTGAAGGCTCAAAAAGGTGTAGAATTCGCGCAGCCGGGCTTCTTCCCGGTTTTTTTATTGTAGTGAAGCTAATTATGGACAGCTCTTTCTGGCAGCAATTGTGGATCGCATTAAGTCTGGTGTTGGTGATTGAAGGCATTTTACCCTTCTTATATCCACGCAGATGGCGTCGTTTAGTGGCACAAATGGCCGCTATTGACGATAAAACCATGCGTATAATTGGCCTGATGAGCATGCTGTCTGGTGTTGGTCTTCTATTTTTAGTGTCATGAAAGAGAGGGTGAGTTCAGTATGAGCCAAGCCGATCGCTGGTTACTGCCTGACGGTATTGAAGAACTCTTGCCTCCCGAGGCAAAACAGCTTGAAAGCATGCGTCGTACCCTACTGGATACGTTTGCCTGCTGGGGTTATGAATTAGTGATTCCCCCTCAATTAGAACATCTTGAGTCGTTGCTAACCGGTGTTGGCAGCGACCTAAATATACACACGTTCAAAGTGACTGATCAGCTTACTGGTCGTTTGATGGGGGTGAGTGCCGATATTACTCCTCAGGTCGCTCGAATCGATGCCCATAGTTGGCCTAAAGAAGGTGTGAATCGTTTAAGTTATTGCGGCCCAGTATTGCATACTAAAGCTAAATCTTTATTGAGCAGTCGTGCGCCTATGCAAATTGGCGCCGAATTATTCGGCGAGTCAGCCCCTTGTGCTGATGTTGAAATATTGTCTTTACTGGTCGAATCACTGCAAGCAGCGGGTGTTAAGCAAATCCATTTAGACTTAGGTCACGTGGGTATTTATAAGGCGTTAGTAGCGGCTACGGCATTGTCTGAGCAAGCTGCTGAGCAAATATTTAACACCCTTAATACTAAATCAGTGACTGAATACAGTGTTTTGGTTAAGGAGCATATTCAGGATGCCAAACTTCAGGCTGCATTTTTGTGTTTGCTTGATATGAATGGCGGCACTGAGGTGCTTGATCAGGCACAAGCACTGTCGGAAGTGGCAGACATAGACGCTTCCCTAAAGAATTTGAAAGATATCTGTTGTGCCATAAAAGCTCGCTATCCAGAGGTTAGTATTTTCCTTGATTTAGCCGAGTTGCGCGGTTTTGACTACCACACAGGTGTTGTATTTGCGGCTTATGTGGCAGGGCACGGTCAAGCAGTGGCTCAAGGTGGACGTTACGATGATACCGGTGCGGTATTTGGGCGTTCCCGTGCAGCAACAGGTTTCAGTGCAGATATTAAGCAATGGATTCAAATAATTGATAACAACGCATCTACTGTGGAGGCTATTTTTGCTCCACATGATGCTGACTGGTCTGTCGTGAGTGAGCTACGCTCACAAGGCAAACGAGTCATTAGTGGGCTATCAGTTAATGATACTCCGGCAGCCTCTGGTTGCACTTCAGCATTGGTTTGTGAAAACAATCAGTGGATCGTGAAAGCTCTATAAGAGCAAACATTTCGAGCGGCGCTAATTCATGGGCAAGAACGTAGTAGTACTAGGCACCCAATGGGGTGATGAAGGCAAGGGTAAAATCGTTGACCTTCTAACTGAAAAAGCCACCGCAGTGGTGCGTTTTCAGGGCGGTCATAACGCAGGTCATACCCTGGTAATTGATGGTGTTAAAACAGCACTGCATTTAATTCCATCTGGAATTTTACGTGATGGTGTTAAATGTATTATTGGTAATGGTGTGGTGGTCGCGCCTGACGCCCTACTAAAAGAAGCGCGTGCATTAGAGGAACGTGGTATTCCGGTAATGGAGCGCTTGCAGGTTTCTCATGCTTGTCCGTTAATCTTGCCTTATCACGTAGCCTTAGATCAGGCCCGTGAAATTAAGCGTGGTAATGCCAAAATCGGCACCACTGGTCGCGGTATTGGTCCAGCTTATGAGGACAAAGTGGCACGTCGCGGTTTGCGTATTGGTGATATGTACCAGCCAGAATTTGCCGACAAATTAAAAGAAGTAATGGAATTTCATAACTTCTCCCTAAAAAATTACTACAACGTAGATGAAGTAAGTTTTGAGGATACCTTGGCATCTTGTATTGACTGGGCGGCACAAATTAAAGATATCGTTGTTGATGCGGTGGATCTGGTTCATGGCATTCGTGAAGCCGGTGGCGACATCATGTTTGAAGGGGCACAAGGCACGCTTTTAGATATTGATCACGGCACCTACCCATTTGTAACTTCATCTAACACCACCGCTGGCGGTGTTGCTTGTGGCTCAGGTGTGGGCCCTTTGTACTTGGATCAAATCCTGGGTATTACTAAGGCTTACACCACTCGCGTGGGCGCGGGGCCTTTCCCAACAGAACTATTTGACGACGTAGGTGAGCACTTATCTACAGTTGGTCATGAAAAAGGCACCACTACTGGGCGCTCTCGTCGCTGTGGTTGGTTTGATGCGGCTTTGGTTAAACACTCTATTCGTGTTAACTCAGTCAATACTATCTGCTTAACTAAATTAGATGTTCTAGATGGTTTAGACATTGTTAAGGTTTGTGTGGGTTATCAGGATAGTGAAGGCAACCGCATGAATGTTCCTGCCAGCGCTGATCAATTTGAAAAAATCACGCCTGTATATGAAGAGTTACCGGGCTGGTCGGAAAGCACTGTGGGTGCGCAAAATCTAGATGATCTTCCTGAAAATGCTCGTGCTTACATTCGCTTTGTTGAAAAAGCCATTGGTGCGCCAATTGATATTATTTCAACAGGCCCTGATCGCGTTCAAACAATCGTATTGCGTCATAGCTTTGAGTTTTAATTTGCTCTCGGCGTGAATGTGTGAGAAGCCGACGCAAGTCGGCTTTTTTTTGTCTGTAAGCCAAGGCAGGCAACTCTAAACCTAATTGCACATGCATTAGGGTAGTCCTAGCCATTGTTTCTTTTGCTAGGAAGTGGCAATTTCCCTTAACAAAAATAATGAATAGATAGGAAATACAATGACGAATAAAACAGGTGAGCAAATACGCCGCCAAGTAATGGGTGATGAATTTGTCGATCGCGCCCTTAACAATGCCGATGAAATGACCCAGCCCTTGCAAGAATATATTAATGATCATGCATGGGGGGCCAGCTGGGTCCGTGATGATCTTGATTTAAAAACTCGCAGCCTTGTGACGCTGGGCATGTTAGCGGCACTAAAAGCACCTACTGAAATAAAGGGCCATACCCGTGGCGCTCTGCGTAATGGAGCAACCAAACAAGAAATAGCGGCAGTCTTTTTACATTCAGCTGTATACTGCGGAGCTCCTGCTGCACAAGAGGCTTTTCGTGCAGCGAAAGAAATTCTCGATCAGTGGCCTGACTAAGGTCTGGCTTGATTTGAAGTGCGCCAAGCACGTTTTTGTGCCGATAGGCGCTGTATTGCTGATAGTTAACGTGATGGCTAAGGTGGGGTGAATATGAATCAAGCGCTTATGGAAATCCTTGCTGATGGAAAATTTCATTCGGGTGAAGAGTTGGGCGCCCAAATAGGCATCAGTCGCGCGGCAGTATGGAAGCAATTGCAAAAGCTGGAGGGTATGAATATTCCCTTGCACAGTGTTAAGGGTAAAGGGTATCGATTACCTGAAGCCGTTGAGTTACTTAGTTTTGATAAGCTTGTGGCGAAGGGTTTTCCGTCACAGCAATTTGCATCGAGCGCGATAGAATTAAGCTTAGATTCCACCAACGACGCCATGATGCGCAAAGCAGAAGAAAACCACGATCAGCGCCATATTTGTTTTGCTGAAATGCAAGTTTCGGGTCGTGGTCGCCGAGGAAGGCAGTGGGTCAGCCCTTTTGCGCGCAATTTGTATTTCTCTGTTCTATGGCCCTTTTCTCAGGGCATAGCGGCTATTCAGGGGTTGAGTTTGGCGGTGGGTTTAGCGGTTCAGCGCAGTCTAAGTGAGCAGGGAGTTCAAGGTGTGGGTTTAAAGTGGCCCAACGATATCTTGGTGAGTGCTGGGGTAGCTCGGGGCGCTAAACTAGGTGGTATTCTTATTGAGCTGACCGGAGATGTGAGTGATGCGTGTCAGGTGGTCATTGGGGTAGGGCTGAATTTAGATCTTAATAATCAGGATTTAGCCAAGATAGATCAAAGCGCTACCGGCATAAAGCAGCTTGGCGGAGTGTTGGATAGAAATGCTGTGGCAGCTAATGTGGTTCGTCATTTATGTGAGGTGCTTAAGCAGTTCAGCTTGCAAGGCTTTGCGCCTTTACAGGAAGAATGGAATAGCAATGATGCGTTTAAAGACAGTCCCGTTAAGTTGATATTACCCTCCAGTGAAATACAGGGCATCTGCAAGGGTGTGAATGAGAAAGGCGAGCTTCAACTTGAGACTGAAAGCGGTATGCAGTCATTTAATGCTGGAGAGGTAAGCTTGAGGGCTATCTCTCAGGGAGAAACCTAAGTATGCGTTTAGAAGTAGATGCCGGAAATACACGTGCTAAATGGCGCGTGTGTGATCACCGAGGAATATTTGATAGTGGCAAAGATTTACAGACAGCGCTAGCAGAAAAACCTAGCTGGAAAGCGCTGGTAGAGGATGTGTGGGTAAGCTCTGTGCATGATGATCAAAATGAATGGATCCTACAGGTGTTTCCTCAAGCTCAATTCGCAAAAAGCCAGGTGAGTCAAAGTGGCTTGAGCAATAGCTATGAAGATGTTCATAAAATGGGTGTGGATAGGTGGCTAGCCATGCTGGCAGCTTGGAGTAAGTTTCCAGATCAATCCCATATTGTCATTGATGCAGGCACGGCCCTGACGCTAGACGTGATTGACGAGTTTGGTCGTCATGTGGGTGGGTATATCTGTCCAGGCTTTAGTCTTATGAAAAGTAGCCTGCTGGGTGGCACTAAGCGTGTGATGGCCGAAGGCGATTGGCAGATCGGCCGTGCGTTAGGGAGCTCAACTCAAGATTGTGTGGATCACGGTGTTCAAGATATGGTGGCTTGCTGGCTTGAGCATCATAGGGCTCTACAACCAAATGCACGAATATGGGTAACGGGCGGTGATGGGCAAAGATTAGTTTCGCTCTTGGCTGAGCCTGTTTTATTTGAAGCTGACCTGGTATTGGATGGCTTACAGATTCACTTTTCATAATTTGTTTAAGGGTCTTTAGGGATTATGCGTTGGATATTTATTTCTTTGGTGGTGATCAATTTAGCTTATCTGGGTATGCAGTTATCTGAGCCTCAGCAGCTAATTGAAGATAAAACAATTACCGTGCCGGTGGTAAGTGGTACGGCGCCTATTAATTTATTATCTGAAGTGACTGAAAAAACGACTCGTCAAACAAGTGCGCCAGAAAAATCTGAGGCCTTGTGTTGGGCAGTGGGGCCGTACTTGATCGAGGTCGATGCCAAAAACATGCATGCCCGCTTGCTGGCCTTAGATATTTCAGCTCGCTTAGAAAATAAGGCGGTGGTGGTTAAAAAGGAGTTCTGGGTGTATTTAGAGCCTTTGGCGAATAAGAAGATGGCATTGCGTAAGCTCAAAGAGCTGCAAAAGCGCGGCGTAGATAGTTTTGTTATCACTGAAGGGGAGTTGGCAAATGGTATTTCTTTGGGTTTGTTTGCCCAAAAAGAATCAGTGGATCGGTTACTGAAAAAACTGGCTAAGAAAAAACTTGTGCCCAAAGTGAAGCCCTTGGAGCGTAAACGTAATCAACACTGGGTTGTGGCGCCTATAAATAAGCGCTCGGTGATTGATGAGAAAACACGTCAGCGCTTGCTTGAGGGTAAAGAAAAGCAGTGGAAGCAAATTCGTTGTTAAAAGGTGTTTGCATCGCTTAAAAAATTGGGTATAGTGCGCGCCCTCAACAGCAAAGAAGTATCGTTGTTGAGAAGCGTAGATACACGTACAAATGCTTGCAAGTAATTAATTTTTAAAGAGAATTACTTGACAACAAGGATCTGTAAAGGCAATATCTGCGCCACAATTTGGTGGGGTTCCCGAGTGGCCAAAGGGATCAGACTGTAAATCTGACGCGAAAGCTTCGCTGGTTCGAATCCAGCCCCCACCACCATGATTTAAGGCAAGTCTTAAAGCAGTATGAGTTAGCCTTTAGGATTTTGCGGGTATGGTACAATGGTAGAACCTCAGCCTTCCAAGCTGATGATGCGAGTTCGATTCTCGCTACCCGCTCCATTATTCGCTGATATAGCTCAGGTGGTAGAGCGCATCCTTGGTAAGGATGAGGTCCCAAGTTCGACTCTTGGTATCAGCACCATATCTTGAAGATATGAAGTAAAAGTTATAAAGAATTTAAAGGTAGTTCATAGCGTAGTTGCAGTGAATTGCCTTTTTTTGCATCTAGCTATCACTAAAAACGAGGCGTTATCATGGCTAAGGAACAATTCGATCGTAGTAAGCCGCACGTAAACGTGGGCACCATTGGTCACGTTGACCACGGTAAAACTACTCTAACTGCAGCTCTAACTCGCGTAGCGGCTGAAGTAA
>OJBM01000098.1_pt1 | contig 49690 bp, 47 predicted proteins | sample 1591061 | NCBI WGS metagenome assembly OJBM01 (sample SAMN05416872, study PRJEB24817) | seawater metagenome | isolation source: Sea water | place: Canada:Atlantic | collected 2013-11
TCTTTTAGTTTGCCTCTAGGAGCTACGCTCAATATGGACGGTACTGCCATTATGCAGGGTGTTGCCACCGTGTTTATTGCGCAAGCTTACGGCATTGATTTAAGTGCCATTGATTACCTAACAGTGATTGCCACTGCCACCCTTGCATCCATTGGTACAGCGGGTGTTCCCGGTGTGGGCTTAGTGATGCTGTCACTGGTATTAACGCAAGTGGGCTTACCAGTGGAAGGCATTGCATTAATCATTGGTGTCGATCGCTTACTGGATATGTTACGTACCGCTGTAAATGTCACCGGTGATGCCACTGTTTCATGCATCGTAGCCAAGTCGGAAAATCAATTTGATCAATCGCGCTTTAACGATATGGAAGCGGGACTTGTTGAGGAAAAAGTGTAAATGCGTTTCATCTTATTGCCCCTGTTGTTATGGACGCAATTTAGCTGGGGGGCATTGCCCTCCCAGAAAATTGAAGAGTTAAGTAGCCAGGTGGGCCCCTTGTGGCAGTCCATACGTTCTGTCTGTGTGATGGGGGTTAATCGTTCTTTGCAGCAAGCACTTCAGGCTCGATTAAGCTTTATGGATGAGAAATTAGTTGCGAGCAATTTAATTGGCTACTTTGCAAAGCAGCAGCCAGCCCCTGTCAATCAAGCCTGGTCTTCACCTGTTTGGTCACTTCAGGATAAATTAGAAAAAGAGGCATTAAACCCTTCACAGCGCGAAGAGCTGCGTGAATATTTTTTCAAACTACAAACGCAAACCCCAAATAAAGAAAGATCAAAGCTTGTGAGCGATGTTCAATATATGAGTGAAGAGCTTAATATGGAATTGCGCGAACAAATTTGGAAAACCTGCCATGCCTTAGGTTTTAGTCAAATGAGCAATGAGCAAATGGAATCCTTGGTCGATGCACGTTGGCAGGGGCAAGTTAAAAAAGTAAAAAAACAAATGCATGACGAGCTTGCGGCCTTTTACTTTTATAGTTTTCGTAAAGTAGCAAATAACGAACTTGCTGTGGTTGCCCGTGTTTCTACCGAATTAAAGCCTTGGGTAGAGAATGCTAAGGCGTCATTGCAAACATATTTCAGCGGCTTACGGTCTACGTTATTAACGCAACCTATTAATATGCCTAGCCCGTCAGTTGACGCGCCATTTCCTGCAGCTCGTCCTTGGAATCCAACACCTTCGCAAGGCCATCTCTAGCTTTATCCATATCTAGATGTAAGGACTTTTCTAATGCCTCTGGTAATTGTTCCAGAGGTGCATCGTTTAAATTGTGTTTGCGCAGCATGCGTGATGACATATAAAGCATTTGGCTTAGCATACTAAATTCACCCTTATAGGAGGGTTCATTTTGATAGCGAATAGCCGTACACACTTCATCAGGCAGGCCCCACTGCTTAAATAAATTACTGCTAATTTGCTCCCGTGTTAGGCCCAATAAGTGTTGCTCAATATAATAACGGTTAAGCTGAGGGTTGCTTTCTATGTGTTGATTCACCAATTTGAAGTGCGGTGGAAATACATGTCCTAACAGTAAAAACCCAAAGTTATGCAGTAGACCGCATAAGTAGGCCATGCCTTGGCTTGGCCGTTGCTTAGCTGGCATAGCGCGTACCATCTCGGCCATCATGGCGGCGGTATAAACACTTTGCTGCCAGAAGGGGGTGTAACCTTTAGGACCTTCCTTGGGGACTGACAGCGTGCGCCCAAGGGATAATCCAAGGGCAAGGTTAATGACTAAATCAAACCCTAGTACACGAATGACAGCGTCCTCTACGTTATCGATAACCCCTGCAATGCCATAATACGGGCTATTGGCCCAGCTAATAACTTGCGCGGCTAACCCTGGGTCATGCTCTACCAAACTGGCCAGCTCTTCAGTTTCGGCTTCTGGGTCCATGCGTAAATCAATGATGCGTTGTGCCGTTTCAGGCATGGGTGGCATATCGAGTGTTTCTTCAAGGCGTTTATAAATTCTTAGTTGTGTAAAATTTTGTACGGCACCATTTATTTGTGCGATGTCTTTATTGTTCCATTCATCGCCTGGTAGCAGTAATTTTGGTAAGGCTGCGGTGTAGTCGCCTATGCGGGCACTGCTTACTAATGTTTGGAAATCGCTGATGGGAATTTCCAATTGCTCTTCGTCACTGACTTCCATGGTGACGCTATCTAGCCCTAATAAGTGCTCATCGACATAGGTTTCAAGGCCTGTGACTTGGGGCAGTGCTGGAATGGCATTTAGGTGTAGCTTGTTTTTGATTTTCTCGACTATTTCAGGCGATGAAGGCGTAAATTCGCGAGAGGTTAAGTTAGTAATTTTTTTTAAATCAAGAATACGACAAGCCGGAAAAATCACTTGAATGCGGCCATTATCATCTTCAAGAATGGATATTTGGGCGGAGCTATTAGTAATGCCAGGCATATTGAACACCGGTGAACTGACCATTAAAGGAGCTTTATCGGCAATGTGGTAATCGACGTTCCATTCATCCAAAACCGCTTGGACTCTCTTAGGTAATCCCATAGTGCTTTAGGCTCTCTTACATAATAGACGCTTTAAATTAACTATAGACAGTCTGACGCAAATCTTTAGGGGGTTTTGTTATTCCTTGAATGCCTTTGGTTAAAACAAGTAGCGCTTATGACAAAGGCTTAGGAAATGCCCTAAGAAAGGGAGAAGAGGGCGTAATGGGTATGTTCAGGGGAAATATATTGGCTAAACTTGCCCATATCTTAAGTTTTCACCGAGCCAACGTCGAATAAGGGGTTCGGTGATATGAGGCAATTGTTGGCTGCATTGAAGTGCCCATTCTTTAATATCGGGAAGTAAATAGCCATCGCGCGCTAAGTCCCCTATGCGCATTTGCATAAGGCCAGTTTGACGGGTGCCAAGCACTTCTCCTGGGCCTCGTATTTCTAAGTCTATTTCAGCAATTTTAAAACCATCAGTGGTGTCTCGCATGGCCTGAAGGCGGCGTTTCCCTTGTTTACTTAAAGGGGTTTTATATAGCAAAACACAATGACTTTTTGCTGTGCCGCGGCCTACTCGGCCTCTTAACTGGTGAAGCTGAGCCAGTCCTAAGCGCTCGGGGTTTTCAATGACCATAAGGCTTGCGTTAGGTACGTCTACACCCACCTCTATGACGGTTGTGGCCACCAATAGCTGAATATCTCCGGCTTTAAAGGCCGCCATGATATCTGACTTTTCTTTGGGTTTAAGACGCCCATGAACTAAGCCAATGGTAATGCCAGGTAGAGCGACTTTTAACTCTTCTGCTGTGACTTCAGCTGCCTGTGCTTCAAGGGCTTCACTTTCTTCAATTAGAGTACATACCCAGTAAGCTTGGCTGCCTTGTTGGCAAGCATTATGAATTCGTTGCATGATTTCTTGGCGGCGTATTTGATCAATGACCACGGTATTAACAGGGGTGCGTCCGGGTGGCAGTTCATCAATAACACTGGTGTCTAAATCTGCGTAAGCACTCATGGCCAGCGTTCGCGGAATAGGCGTTGCGGTCATGATGAGCTGGTGGGGGCTTAATGATTTACCTTTCTCTTTGAGGGCTAGGCGTTGGTGCACACCAAATCGGTGTTGTTCATCTATGATCACCAGTCCTAACTTTTGGAAATCCACATCGTCTTGAAACAGGGCGTGGGTACCCACTATAAACTGGGCTTCTCCTTGGCTTATGGCGTTAAGGCTGGCGGCTCTGGCCTTACCTTTTACCTTACCGGCCAGCCAAGCAATGGAGATGCCCAAGGGTTCAAACCAGTCTTGGAAATTTTTCAAATGCTGTTCGGCAAGAATCTCAGTGGGGGCCATCATGGCTACTTGAAAACCCTGCTCTAAAGCGCTTAAAGCGGCCATGGCTGCCACCAAGGTTTTTCCAGAGCCAACATCACCTTGTACAAGCCGAAGCATGGGGTGGCCACTTAACATGTCTTGTTGAACGTCTTCATTGACCCGTTGCTGGGCGTTGGTTGGTGAGAATGGCAATTGCCCTAAGAGCTGTGGCAGTAATGCTTTAGACCCGGCAAAAATAGGTGCTGGGTCGGTTTTAATTTCTTGGCGCATTTTTAATAAGCTTAAATGGTGAGCCAACAGCTCTTCCATAATGAGGCGTTTTTGGGCTGGGTGCTGATACTCTTCCAACTCATATAGGTTGGCTGATGCTGGTGGCAGGTGCAGGTAGAGCAATGCACTTGTCAGGTCGGGCAGTTGATAAGGGACTAAAAACTGAGTAGGAATTAAATCATCAATAGCGCGACCTTGTTTTAAAAGGGCTATAACTTGATCCATCAATTGGCGCCAGCGCACTTGAGTCAGTCCATCGGTACTGGGGTAAATAGGGGTGAGGGTTTCTTCTTTCTTAAACGGTTTAGATGCATCCACGACTTGATATTCAGGGTGATAAAGCTCTAATCCATTTGAGCCTCTTCTGGCTTCACCAAAGCAACGGATTCGCGCGCCTATTTTTAATATATTTTTTTGTGCTGCATTAAAATGATAAAAACGCAGGGTAATGGTGCCTGTGCCATCTTGTATGCGAACAGCCAAACTCCTACGCCTGCCAACAATGACATCACTTAAAGTGACCTCCCCTTCAATTACACAGTGAACATTGCTCTGTAGTGTGCCGATGGGGGCCACTCGAGTTCTGTCTAAGTATCGTAACGGCAGGTGAAATAACAAATCCTGCACGCTATGAATGCTGAGCTTGGCCAGCTTCTCTGCCATTTTGGCCCCAACATTTTTAAGGTCAGTGACGGGGCTTTGTCCTAATGAGCGCTCTATAACGGCTGACATATTCGTCCTAAAATAGTCGGCAAAGGCCGGCGGCTTGGCTGATCAAATCGATTACTTTAGGCCTTGGGAAACTGGCGCGCCATGCAATAGCCACGGTACGGGAAGGGGCTGGGCGTTTAAAAGGCCGAGTCTCCAGCATGCCATCAGCGTAACTGGAGGCACCGGTGGCACTTTTAGGTAAAACGGTTATTCCCATTCCCGAAGCCACCATGTGCCGTAAGGTTTCCAATGAGCTGCCTTGGGTAAAGGTACTAAGCTGGCCATTGGGCTGCTTGGTCAGTGCTGGGCAATATTCCAAGACCTGATCTCTAAAGCAGTGGCCGTCTCCCAATAACATAAGGTTACTATTGGGAAGCAAGTTAGGGTCAATGGTTTTGTGTTTGAGCCAAGGGTGTTGCTTGGGTAATAACACTTCAAAAGGCTCATCGTATAGAGCTTTGCTAACTACGTCGGCTTCGGTGAAGGGCAGCGCAATGATGATCACATCCAGTTCGCCATCTCGTAATTTACGGCGTAAGTTACGGGTGTAATCTTCTTCAATATACAGAGGCATATTAGGGGCAAGCTGTTGCACTTGCGGAATGAGGTGCGGATACAAATATGGCCCTATGGTGAATATGGCCCCCATTTTTACCGGGCCATTGAGTTGATCTTTCCCCCCTTCAGCGATGTCTTGTAAGGATCTTACCCCTTCCAGAACCACCTGGGCCTGTCGTACAATTTGCTCACCCACAGGGGTAACGCTTACGGCACTTTTTGAGCGTTCAAATAAACTGATGCCCAATTCGCTTTCTAGCTTTTTTATAGCCACACTTAATGTAGGCTGGCTAACAAAGCAGTGTTGTGCAGCACGTCCAAAATGACGTTGTTGTGCCAGGGCAACTATGTATTTCAATTCCGATAGGGTCATGGGCTGCTATCTAGCTCAGGTTTATGTCATGTCATTGTAAAGTGAAGTGGCTAGCTTAAACCATGGATCAAGGATAAATAAAGCAAGGAGTTGTAATGGCGAGAATTCTCATTGTTGGCAGTGGCGATATTGGCGGTGGTTTAGCCATACAATTGGCAGCACAAAATCATCAAGTATGGGGATTGAGACGCAGTGAAAAATCGGTGGGTGATGGCGTCACGACCATCAGTGCCGACGTAAGTGATATGGAAACCCTCATTGGTAAAATTCCCGAAAACTTAGATTACCTAATTTATAGCGTGGCCAGCCCTGATTTCTCAGAAGAAGGGTATGACAAGTTTTATGTGTCGGGCATGGTGCATATATTAGCCCTGTTGAAACAGCAGCATACCACCCCTAAACGTATATTCTTTGTATCCAGTACCAGTGTGTTCCCCCACCATGATGGTAGTTGGGTAGACGAAGAGACCGTTCCTGAGCCCACAGCGTTTGCGGGCAAAAAGATGCTAGAGACAGAAAAAAAGTTACTCGCAAGTGGCTTTGCCAGCACAGTATTGCGTTTCAGTGGCATTTACGGGCCAGGGCGCACAAGGCTAATTAACCAAGCGCAAACGGGCAGCCACTGTGACCCAGAGCCAGATGTATGGACTAATCGCATTCATCGCGATGATTGTATCGGTGCGCTGAACTTTCTAATTGAGCAAGATATAAAAGGGGTTGCGTTAGACGATCTGTATTTAGCTACAGACCCTCAACCGGTGACCTTGTTTGAAATATTAGAATGGCTAAAAGATCGTATTGGGGATGTTGAACCAGACCATGATGTACCTGAAGCTTCGCGACGGGGCAGTAAGCGTTGCTCCTCTAAACGACTACAAGAGCTTGGCTACAAATTTAAGTATTCTGGTTACCAGCAAGGCTATGAAGAAATATTAGTGGATTTAGGTTATTGATAAAGCTTCATGTATGGCAAGTCATGAGCAAGGAGGCTCATTAATAAATTGTACAAATACTAAAGTTGAATATTTGAAATACAGGAAGAGAGTCAGCGTCGAATGCCTGTGATTCGACGCTTCAAAGATAATTAGTCTTCGTATTCTACTTTTCGGCCTGAGCTTGTGCAGCCTAAGCATCGAATGAATGTGGCTCGAGCGGGCTCTAGCACCAGTACATCGGCTGCTTCACCTGCATTGCCACCCAGTACACTAAAAGGCAGAGTCACCAGCCAAAGTACTGATCCTACCACGGTCACCACAAGGGTTAGTGGGCGAACAATTAAACCATCAAACACCATGGCAGCAGCAGATGGTACTTCATCTATTTCTTCTGCATGACTTTGAATGGGTAAAACCAGCATAAGTAAACTGGCGAGTATCATGATGCTTTGTTGGATACGACTACGAAGCCTGATCATTTTTATATTTCCTCGTAAAACAAGATGTCCTTTAGTTGGACTATATCAGCTTTTTCTTAAAGGTGGATGCCTTAGCCTGGCTACTTTTGACAGCTGGCACAAAAAAAAGTGCTTCTTTGCCCTTGAGTGATCTGTTTAATGGAATTTTGGCAATTTATGCAGGGTTTGTCTTTGCGTCCATAGACCCTTAATTGCTGAGCGAAGTAGCCAGGTTTGCCATCGCCCCCCACAAAATCCTTTAAGGTGGTGCCGCCATCTTGTATGGCTTTGGTGAGTACTTCTTTAATGGCGGCCACTAATTTTAAATATTGGGCTTTAGTGATTTTACCCGCTGCTTTCTTGGGGTTTATGCCGCTTAAAAACAAGCACTCACTGGCGTAAATATTCCCAACGCCCACCACCACTTTTTGATCCATGATAAATGTCTTAATGGCCAAAGTGCGTTTACGGCTTTTTTGAAACAAATATTCGCCATCCATTTCATCATCTAAGGGCTCGGGCCCTAGGTTATCCAACATGGTTAACGATTCGTTCGCTGGCATCCATAGGCAAGCCCCAAATTTTCTGGGATCGGTAAATCTTAAAAGCAGTTTATTAAATACTAAATCGAAATGTTCGTGCTTAGCGGGCTCGGCAAAAGGGGCGCGTAATACCCTAAGGCTGCCAGACATGCCTAAATGGATAATGAGCGTGCCGACCAATTTATGACGTTTGCCCAGTTCTAATAGTAAGTACTTAGCTCGACGTTTAGTGGCTAGAATACTCAAGCCTTTTAACGTAGTAGGAAGGTGATCAGGGATTGGCCAGCGCAATTTGTGCTGGCGTATTTCCATACTGGAAACCTTTTGGCCAGAGATATGGGGCTCTATGCCACTGCGGGTGGTTTCAACTTCTGGGAGTTCTGGCATGGGAATTCCATTGCTGAGCGATTAACAGGTGATTTTAATTACTGTGTCCTGCAACTCTAAACTTACTTTCAATAGCTAGGCACAAGGTTGCTTGATCCCATCAAAATCTATGTACTTACATCCGTGTAAGCATAAAAAAAGCCTGATCAGTTTACACTGAACAGGCTTCTTCGACGCTTCAATCAATTACTTGATTTTAGCTTCTTTAAACATAACGTGCTGACGAACCTTAGGATCGAACTTCATAAGTTCCATTTTTTCAGGTTTAGTACGTTTGTTCTTAGTAGTCGTGTAGTAGTAACCAGTACCAGCAGACGAAACTAATTTAATTTTTTCACGAATAGATGCCATGATGGATCTCCTTAAACTTTCTCGCCACGGGCGCGAAGTTCAGTAAGAACTGTATCGATACCCTTCTTATCAATCATACGAATACCTTTAGTAGATAAACGTAAACGTACAAAACGATTTTCACTTTCAACCCAGAACTTGTGGTTCTGAAGGTTAGGAAGAAAACGACGCTTACTCTTGATGTTAGAGTGAGATACGTTGTTACCTGTTACAGGGCGTTTACCCGTAACCTGACAAACTTTAGCCATTGTTATTGCCCCGACTTATTGTAAAGCGATATCAAAAAATTCGTTCGGGGCCAATGTGTATGCAACCTGCAAGCAATTTTGCTTGGTGCAAACGGATACCCCGTCTAAAAAGAGCTGCGTTTTATACCAAAAACCATCCCCAATAGCAAGAAAATTGAGTATTTTTTGAGCGTGGTGAAATTACGCTCACTCTATTTCTTTGGGTAAGACATGAATGTCTAAGGCTCTTCTATACTTCCATATAAGGAACTGCACTGATATTGCAGGTCTTAGGAAGTCACAGCGGCGGGCATTATACCAGTCTGACGCCATTTGTCTTTTTCTATGGAAAGAAGATGGGTTTTTATTTCAAATTAGTCTGTTTGGCCGCCTTTTATACTGGTTTGCGCGTGCTTGAAGGTTATAAAAAGACAATTTCAACCAAGAGGCCGTTCAAAACATGGTCACTTTGACCTCTGGCGGTGAGCGGTTTGACCATAATTTGGTGCAAACCGTGGTAAAACGCTTTGCGGTATATAACGGCTATCGTATTGAGCGCACCCAACTTGCCCTTAGTGAACGCCAGCAAGTGTTCCTTGAGGTGTTGGCTCTGCTCTTTCATGTGAATCACGAAAAGCTACCAGGCTTTGTTGATTCAGACTGTCCCTGTGGTGTGGCGCGTTTTAGCCCGAACAAAGATATCTTGCGAGCTGCTGCGAGCATTTCAACTTCATTTCAATATCAACAGCGTCGCTCTGGCCACCCTAAAGTGAAAAGCTTATTTCTTATGGGCAGTTGTGGCTCATTAGGGCATAGCGGCGGCAGCGATTTAGATATTTGGCTTTGTCATAGCCCTGAGTTAAAGGAGAGTGAGTTATCGGTATTACAAAATAAAGCCACTGAAATAGAAGAATGGGCAGAGTCTTTGGGGTTGGAAGTGCATTTTTTTCTAATGGATGCTCACAAATTCATGCGTGGTGAACGCAATGATTTAGGGGGAGAAGATTGCGGCAGTGCTCAGCATCAGCTTTTGCTTGATGAATTCTATCGAACGGCCATCTTAGTCGCAGGCTGTTATCCCATTTGGTGGGTGGTGCCAGCCGAGCATGAACGAGATTATGAAAGCTTCGCCGCTAGCCTTTTAGAGCAAGGTTTTGTGAATCCTGATGAGGTCATCGATTTCGGTGGAGTAGGGCAGATTCCAGCAGGAGAGTTTGTGGGCGCGGGCTTATGGCAATTATATAAGGCCATTGGCAGTCCTTATAAGTCGATTTTAAAGCTGTTTTTAACCGAAGCTTACGCCAGTGGTTACCCTGAGGTTCAAGCGCTAAGTGTGGATTTTAAAAGCCACGTATTTAATGTCGCTACTAAATTAGATGAATTAGACCCCTACTTAATATTGTGTGAATGGCTGGAAACCTATTTGCACGAACGTGAAGAAGACGCCCGTATAGAGCTGGTACGTCGATGTATTTATTTTAAAATACACACTCCCATGAGCCAGCCCACCCGCCGTAAAAATTGGAAACGGGAATTGCTTAAACCCCTCATTGAGCGTTGGGACTGGAGCGCAGGCCATTTAGCGCATCTTGATAATCGCGCCCATTGGCGAGTACAAGCGGTGATGCAAGAGCGAAAACTGTTAGTGAATGAACTTATCCACAGCTATAAGTTTTTATCCCAATTTGGTAGGCGCTATCAAAATGAAAGCATACTGACGGCGCGAGATATGACGCTTTTGGGGCATAAACTGTACGCTACGTTTGATAGAAAGCCCGGTAAAGTCGATTTTATTAACCCGGGTATCAGCCGTGATATACAAGAAGATAAACTTAGCCTGCACCTGAGTCGTAAAAATGCCCGAACTCGAATTCCGCTCATGAAATGGAGTCTATTTAGTGGCATTGAGCGCCCAGGCAGTAGCGCCACGCCTTTGAAAAAATCCCAAAGCCTTATTGAGATTTTGGCGTGGTGCCATGTGAATGAAGTCATGGCTAAAGGCACTAATCTGGTCATGTACCAAGAGGGCGGGCAAGGTCAGGATTACGAACTTAAAGAAATCATTGCCACATTCCGAAACCTTCCTAAATCAGGTGGCGTTGATACCAACTTTGAACATTCTCCTGTGCCAAAAATTCTTAATTTATACATCAATGTCTATGTAGACCCCATGAGTCACTATACTCGTCGGGGTATTCATAAAATTTCTAACCTCACTGATTCACTGGGCTTTAGCGCCTCTAAAGAAAACTTAGTGTTAACCATTGATCAGCTTATTTATAACTCTTGGCGAGAAGTGTTGGCCACCCGTTACGAGGGGCAAAATGCGTTGTTGCGAGTGATTGAAGATTACCTTGTCTCTTACCCTCCAGGTACCGCTGAAGTACCGCCTAAAGTGAGTGTTTATTGCTTTTGCTCAAGCCGAGCCAAAGCGATCTCTCAAAGAATAGAAGAAGTGATCGAAGGGGTTAGAAATTGCTTTTACAAAAATAAACGAGGCCCCCGCAGCCGCTACGTATTGCAAGTGGCCAGTGAATACCATGTGGTGCAATTTAGTGAAGGAAGACCGGTTATTTACCATTTTGCTAAGGTGAGTGACTTGTTAAAACAATTGGCCAGACCGCAGCCTTATTACTCACAAATTGTGCTGGATGTTCAGGCCTTGCAAGGTACCGTCATAAAAATGATTTGCGAGCATGCTCATCCAGGGCGGTTGCAGGTGTATTACCTAAAGCAAGAACGTAGAGCGCAAATATATGTGTTAGATGAAAGAGGCTCGTTAGTACAATGGAGTACGCCCATGTTTAATGAGGCTGCACTCATTAACCCCATGAACCATTTTTTAAGGCAGGTGGAATACAATCAAAATCGCCATCGCTTTGAAGCCCCTGAATTGGTTCAAGAGCGCACCATTGAGTATTACCAAATTCAATTACCCGAAGCTGAAAAGCCATTGCGCACCCGTGCTATTCGCCCCAAAGAAGGGTTAGGACAGGGGCGTTTTTTTGATGTGCATGCCCAAGTGGATTTTGATGCGCAAAATAACATTGGCTTTACGCTGCATTGTGACCAAGAAGAATTTAGCCAGCTAGAATACGGCCAAGATATTTACCAAGCGGTAGTGCGGCATTTAGTTAAACTGCGCGAGCACCATAAGCCTTACCCCATTTACATTACCGATTTATCCATTGCTGATCGTTTACATAACCGCAACGCTAAGCATGTTTTACAAACAGCCAGTTACATTAACTATAAGCACAAATTGGAATATCGGTTAAACAAGGCTTTACAAAACCTATACCCCAAAACTTAATCTTTATGGCTGCTCTATTGAATAGAGGCTTAAGGCCCCGTTATTAGTGGGTATAAGTACTCACTACCCAATTTTAACACTCCCTATTCACAGTGAGTTGAAAGGCATATAATCCACGTTTATTTGGTTTGAGCAATTATCATGCGCTATTTGGTAATATTGGTCGCTTTAATGGTGGCGGGGTGTGGTCAGAAAGGAGCGTTGTTCTTGCCTGACAGTGCACCTAAGCAGCAGCCTGAACAAACAGCTGACGTCCCCCTTAAATCTGGTGCGTAAGCGCTAAGTAATCGTTGCCCTGAGTGCCCAAACAAGTGGCCTGAAAGACAAGAGAAGTAACACCCATGACAGATGTATTCCAACACCAAAACGGTCAATTGTTTGCCGAAAATATGCCGGTAAGTGACTTAGCTGCGCAATACGGCACACCGTTATACGTGTACTCGCGTAAAGCCTTTCAAGATCATTACCTAGCCTATAGCGAGGCGCTTGTAGGTAAAGATGCGTTGGTGTGCTACGCCATAAAAGCTAACTCGAATTTGGCCGTGTTGAATGTATTAGCAAAACTCGGTGCGGGTTTTGATATCGTGAGCCGAGGTGAATTAGAGCGTGTCCTTAAGGCTGGCGGCGATGCTAATAAAGTCGTGTTTTCGGGTGTGGCCAAAACGGCTGATGAAATGCAATTCGCATTAGAGAAAGGCGTGCATTGTTTTAACGTAGAATCTTCCATGGAGCTAGAACGCTTAAATGACGTGGCCATGGACATGGGTGTTAAAGCTCCCATTTCTATTCGTGTTAACCCAGATGTAGACGCACAAACTCATCCGTATATTTCTACAGGTCTTAAAGAAAATAAGTTTGGTGTGGATATAGAAGTGGCGGTATCGGTTTACGAGCGTGCCAAACAAATGGAAGGGATTGAAATTAAAGGCGTTGATTGCCACATTGGCAGCCAGCTAACCCAAATCACCCCATTCCTTGATGCCATTGATCGTGTTTTAGCCTTAATCGATACCTTAGCTGAGAAAGGCATTGAGCTTGAACATATAGATTTAGGGGGCGGCTTAGGCGTAGTTTATGACGATGAAACGCCACCGAGTCCTAAAGAATTCATTGATGCCATTATGCCTAAGCTTGAGGGTCGTAACTTGAAATTGGTTCTGGAGCCTGGCCGCTCTATTGCCGCTAATGCAGGTATTTTTGTCACCGAAGTTGAATTTCTTAAAAGTAACAGTGATAAAAACTTTGCCATTATCGATGGCGGTATGAACGATTTAATTCGTCCTTCACTTTACAGTGCTTGGCAAAAAATAGTGGAAGTGACGCCGCGCCAAGAAACAGAAGTGAAGCTTTACGATATTGTCGGCCCTGTGTGTGAAACCGGAGACTTCTTAGGGAAGGATCGTGAATTGGCTCTTCAAGCGGGCGATTTACTGGCGGTTAAGAGTTCAGGTGCTTACGGCTTTGCCATGGCCAGTAATTATAATACCCGCAATAAGCCAGCAGAAATCATGGTCGATGGCGATAAAGCACATTTGATTCGTCGTCGTGAAACCGTGCAAGATCAGATTCAGTTAGAATCCATCATTGCCGAGTAAATGGTGACAGAATAGAAAACTGAGATATTTTTTATAGTTTGAATTGGGAATCATTATGTTATTGCGCTTTAGCAAAATGCACGGTTTAGGAAATGACTTTATGGTGGTGGATTTAGCCACTCAGCATTTTGCGTTTCGCCCTGAACTGGTAAGACAGCTGAGCGACCGAAAATTTGGTATTGGGTTTGATCAGTTACTCATTGTTGAAACCCCCAGTAATCCAGATGTGGATTTTCGATATCGAATTTTTAATGCGGATGGTTCCGAAGTAGAGCAATGTGGAAACGGTGCACGCTGCTTCGCACGCTTTGTTCATGATATTCACCTCACTGCTAAAAACCCTATTTTGGTGGAAACCAACTCAGGCATTATTAGCCTAGATATCCAAGATAACGGCGAAGTGTTGGTGAACATGGGGAAAGCTAAATTCGAACCTAAAGAATTGCCCTTCACTGCAACCACTATTGAAGATAAATACAGTTTAGAAGTGCCACTAAATGAAGGCACGCACACCGTGGAAGTGGGTGCCGTTTCCATGGGCAACCCCCATGCTGTGATGCTGGTAGAGAATCTTGAAAGTGAACTTGTGAATCAACTGGGTCCTGAAATTGAAAAGCATCCTTTGTTTACCAAGCGCGTAAACGCGGGTTTCATGCAAATTGTAAATCGCGGTGAAATGAATTTACGGGTATACGAGCGTGGTGCAGGTTGGACACTGGCTTGTGGTACGGGTGCGTGTGCGGCCATGGTGACTGCTCATAAGTGGGGGCTGGTAGATGATCAAGTAATCGTTAATTTGCCTGGTGGCGCGCTAACCATTAATTGGGATGGTGAAGGGGATGTGAGAATGACAGGCCCAGCCATGCGCGTGTTTGAAGGCCGCATTCAGGTTTAAACCCAGCCATTAACCATGATTAAGTTACAGAATAAATAGGATAGGAACGCGCAGAATGGAAGTGGAAAAAAGCACATTAGATGCTCGTCAGGTGGCGGCTTTTTTATCTGAAAACCCTGAATTTTTTCGCACTTATCCCGAGATTATTGCGCAATTGGATATTCCCCATGAGACAGGTGCCACTGTTTCTTTGGTGGAGTATCAGTCTAAATTATTGCGTACAAAAAATAATGAATTACACGATCGTTTAAAGCAATTGGTGGAAAATGCTCGCCGTAATGATCGTTTGTTTGAACAAACCCGCCGATTAACATTAGATTTACTGGATGCGCAAAGTATTGAAGAAGTAGAGCAATCTTTACAGCAGTGTATGGCTACGGTTTACGGTGTAGATCACGCTTGCATTACTTTGTTTGTTCCAGCCATGACCATGCAGTGTATTACTGAAGTGGAAATGCAGCATCACCTTGTGCGTCATTTTGGGCGTAAGCATGCCTTTTGTGGTCAGTTAAGCGATGAGCAAATGGAGCTGTTCTTTCATGAGAAAAGCAAAGTAGGGTCAATGGCAGCTTGCCTACTTAAAAATGATTTGGGCATTTTATCTATCGGCCATAAAAGCGAAGACTACTTTAAAAGCAACATGGATACCTTGTTTCTAGATTACGTCAGTGAAATCATTAGCCGCCGATTAGATCTTCTTTTGTAAAACATAACCATCAGCCTTTCATTATTATTGTCTTGTCATAAGTGTTTCATAGCGGGTGTATAAATGTCTGAGTTTTCATTGTCTAAAATAAAAGTTATTAGCTTTGATTTAGATGACACCCTATGGAATGGCACCGATGTCATTATAAAAGCAGAGCGAGCCATGCAACAATGGATGGCCAAGCACACTCAAGATATTTTAAATAATCTTTCTTCAAAAGAAATGCGCAACCGAAAAATTAGTTTTATTAAAGCGCACCCTCATTTACTAAATAAAATAAGCCATGCTCGTCAACTTTTTCTAGCCCATCTATTTTCAGAATTTAACTATGACAACCCAGAGAAAATGGCGGAAGAATGTTTTTCTGAGTTTTATCATGCTCGCCAGCAAGTGCAGCTATTTGAAGGGGTTACCAATTCTCTGACCATGCTTAAAAAACAAGCTCGGCTAATTGCTATTACCAATGGCAACGCTGATATTAAATTGGTGGGGTTAGATGAGTATTTCGAATTTTGTTTAAATGCAGAAGACTTTGAAAAACCAAAACCTCATGGTGATATATTTATAAATGCTTTGGATAAAGCCGGCATTCAGGCTCATGAATGTTTGCATGTGGGAGATCACCCAGTTCATGACATGCAAGGGGCTTATGAAATCGGCATGGCAACTTGCTGGTTGAAAGATGGAAGTCGAGACTGGCAGCAAGATTTCTCGCCTAATATCACTATTGAAAGCGTTCAAGAATTAACGACACTATTTAACGCCGCCCCTTAGTATCCCCTAAAGCCAAATTCAGTCATATCGACTTCTACCATCGCCTCTTCTAAGGCCTTTTCATGGTCAATGGTGTGCGATTTAATCACCGCCGTTTCCTGCGGTTTCATTTGTTGATTACCACAAGCACTTAATAGACTGACTAATAATCCAATTAATATGTATTTTAAATACATAGCGTTTGTCCTTGTTAAGCCAATAGAGTTATCAATTTATGATATGAAATATAGGCTTTTATTTACTAGGCGCTATGTGGGTTAGTAAAGACTGTGAAGGGGTTGGCAATCTATTTTATTTTTAGAATGATGGGTTATGTATTGGCAAGGCGGGTGTGAAAAGCGGATATAACCGTGCAGCTAAAAGGTTATAAAAGACTTAACTAACCCATGTCTTTTATAACCTATTCGATCCTAAAGGGCCGGCACGGTGAGCACCGATTGTTTAGAAGATGAAAATTCAAAGTCCAAATTGTAATTCACACTGGTAGGGGTTTTATATTGGGGGTCCATAGTATCAATAGCCAGTACTAGTCTATGACCTTCTGGTATATCGTAGGCGGTGGTGACTAGCTCAAAATCTACCTGCACTTTTTTTCCCGCTTGTGCATTGGGTAAGGTCATCACGCCATGGGTGATGAGTGTGCCTGTTCCCCAAAAATCCATATCGTATAAGTAAGCTACCATTTGTACTTTTTCAAAGTGAGGCTGCACTTGCAAACTCACTTTTGGGTTACCTCGAATTTGCATTTCTTCACTTAAATATCCGCTATTAAAATAAATACTGCGCACATCTGAAGCGGCAGAAATATCCGTTAATATAGGAATTTCTAATTGCTCTAATAATTGTGAAAGCAAAGGTATTTGGGTGCTGAACAAGCTGCCAGTCCAAGCGTTAATGGTATTGTCTTTGCCAAACCAGCTTTGATAACTGTAATCTTCTAAATCTGCGCTATTGAAAAGGCTGCGCGGGTGTAAGTAAAAAGATTGCGGTTGGGCTTGGCTAATGGGGAAGTCATCAAAGCCATCAAATTGATCTTTAAATTTTACCTTCATCTGTAGGGGTTTAGCCGTGGCCATATCATTGATTTCACCTTTTAAATGAAGGTCGAACCATTTATAAGTATTTTCCCAAATAATATTATCGCCAATGCCTACAAGGCTGGGTAATAGTTCAGCAGTGGCATGGGTGCCAGACACTAAATCTATGTGCTTGGGTGTGGTGAGCTGTGAAAACATATCAAGCAGGGTGTTGGGTTGAAATAAATTATCCCCATAAGCTTTGCCTAAATAGATGGCGGTACCGTTTTGGTTAATTTGCTCAACATAGTTAATAGGTGAGCGGATATTTGCCCACTCAACAATAGCTGGAATTTCGTTAAGATTTTGGCTTTTAATATCATTCCAATACTGAGCCACAATAGGATCCAGGTTACCGATCAATTGCCCACTTAAAGTTAGTAGCTCGCCCCATACTAATCTTGGTGTGCTATTTCCATATAATGCATCCGTAAGGCTACCCCAACTGCTCATGGCTGAAACGGCTTTTATACGACTGTCAAAGGCGGCCCCTAATAAACTGATGCCTGAGCCATAAGAGATACCAGCACTGCCAATGGCTTGCGGGTCAACTGGATAGTTGGCCAATAAAAAATCAATGACAGCGCTTAAATCGCTAACGTCTTGAGGGCCAGCGGTGGCAATGACGCCTCCTGATTGTCCAAATCCCCGAGTGCTGTAACTTAATACTATGTACCCTTTTTCAGCAAGGTCAGCTGCTTGTTGAAGGTATTCGTATTCATTTAACCCCCAGCTATTTATAAAAATTACCGCTGGCGCTAAGCCGGATAAATTATTGGGTACAAATATATTGGCGGCGATTTCAACTCCATCAGTGGCGCTAATAATGATGTCATCGTCTGTGGTGTAATTGTTAGATGTTGGAAATATCCCTTGATTCAATAAGCCTGCCGCAAAGCTAATGATGGGTAATAGGCCCTCAGCCTGACTTGCGTGAATGGGCAATATCAAAATAAGGCTCAGCAAGAATGATTTAAACTTTGGCTGCTTCATAAAAGTCCTTTTTATTTAGGTGTATTTTAACGAGCCATATTGACCCGGTTCGATAACCAGCATAGAAGCCATTTAAACTAGGACTATGTAGAGAAGTGCCAACCTAAAAAATAAAAGCTTTAATTCACTAAAAGGAGTGATTCACTGAAAGGCTGATATTAAAGCCTTTCAGTGAATGTAAAAATAACAAAGAAGCTAAACTAGAAATTGATCAATAGTCTAAAAATTACGAATACTTAAGCCACTGCCATAGCATGCCAATGTATTCGTAAATGGCGCGTTCACTTTTAGCCAATGCTGAAGCATCAAAACGCCAGTTGGTGGTATCCGTATATTTAACCAAATAAAAAGTAGGAGCGGTGGTGGCATTAATATTTTGCTGTTGAAAATATTTAAACGCTCTGGGCATATGACTGGCACTGGTGACTAAGGCTAAGCTTTTATCACCTATAACTTTTTTTGCCGCTACCGCTTCTTCATAGGTGTCTTTAGGTTCTTCGAATTTAATGATTCTTTTGGGGTCTACCCCCATGCTAATGGCTAAGTCTGCATAAGCCTGAGCGCAGCTAATGGTGTTGTTGCCTTTATAGCCGCTGACGATCAGTATGCTATTGGGTTGGGCGCGTATGATGCGCAAGCCTTCCAATAAGCGTGCCGTGGCACTGCTAGATAGATGGCTATGTTTAGGGACATTCTCATCACTTTCTACGCCGTTACCCAATACTAATACGTAGTCCACGGTTTTTTGTATATCAAATGGGGAATGGGTTTGCTCTATGGGGCGCAGCAGTGCATTACTAAAGGGCTGCCAGCTAAATAGAAATAGTAGCAATAAACCTGTGATGCTAAATGTTTTTGCTAAAGTTTGGCGTTTACTAAATATCCATAAAACTAAACCTATTGCTATTAATGCCATGCAAAAGCTCATGGGCATCATCCAAAAGCCAATTGTCTTTTTTAACCAAAATCCCATTTACGATTTCACTTATTTGAATTTTTACTGGAAGGAATTTTCTTAGGAAGTAAAACCTCTTTTTAAAAGAGGTTTTACTTAATATCGATGGGGCTATTGAACTTGTGCTTGGCCCACTGCCCGCTCATCCGCTGCTGCACTAACTTGGCCGGTTTCCTTATTCACTAAGATGGCCTGCATGTTGCCATATTGGCGGTTAATGTTTTTAAGTTTATGGCCCTTCTTCTCAAGAGCTTTTTTCACGTCTTCTGAAAAGGTATTGGGCTCATGTTGAATAACATCAGGCAAATACTGATGATGAAAGCGTGGGCGGTTCACCCATTGGGTAACGGGTTTGCCTTGTAAGTGCTCAAGTGCGCCCAAAAACACCATGCTGATAATTCGGCTTCCCCCAGGGGTGCCTAAAATAGCCGTTTGGTTTTTACTGTCAATGAAACTTGGGGTCATACTTGATAGCGGGCGTTTTTCTGGCGCAATAGCATTGGCTTCATTGCCCACTAAACCATAGGCATTGGGTACACCAGGTTTCGCTGAGAAATCGTCCATTTCATTGTTAAGTAATACGCCGGTGCCTTCAGCTAAATAGGCGCTACCAAAAGGCAAGTTAATACTGAGAGTAGCACTGACGCGATTTCCTTGGTTATCCAACACACTTAAATGAGTGGTATGAAAACCTTCCATTATTTGGGTTTGGCTACCTAGGCTTGCGCTACTGGTGGCTTTATTCATATCAATACTGCTGGCTAATGTTTGGTTGTACTTTTTATTCAATAATTTTTGAGTGGGCACATCTACAAAGTCGGGGTCACCTAAATAATGAGCGCGATCAAAATAAGCGCGACGCATGACTTCTGTTAATAAATGAATTTGATCCACTTCGCCTAATTTTTTCCAGTTATTAGTATCCAATTGGCTTTCTAACATATTAAGCATTTGTGCAATGGCAATACCGCCTGAACTAGGCGGTGGTGCACTGGTAAAAGTAAAATCTTGATATTGGCTAATAATAGGTGCGCGTTCTATAACCGAGTACTTTGTTAAGTCTTCTAATTGCCAAATACCGCCTGCTTTTTGAACTGAGGCCACAAGATTTTTAGCAACACTGCCTTTGTAAAAGCCATCAAAGCCTTTATCACTTATGGCTTGTAAGGTGTTGGCTAAATCAGGCTGCTTAATGATGTAGCCAAGCTTTGGTATTTTTTGTTTTTCATTTAGAAAAATATTGGCTGCCGCGGGGTATTGGCGCAAAGCCTTTAAACGATAACCGGCTAATTTTTGATAGTGCTCATCTATGGCAAAGCCATGGTTAGCAGCATGAATGGCTGCTTTTAAAGAGTCCTTTAGGGGCAGCTCCCCATATTTTTGTGCCAAATGAGCAAAGGCTGCAGCTTGTCCTGGAATGGCTGCGGCCATGGGGCCATTGATAGACAACTTTGGAATGACATTGCCATTTTCATCGAGGTACATGTCGCGGTGTGCTTTAAGAGGGGCTTTTTCTCTGGCATCCACAAAAATATCTTTTTGTTGGTTAGCATCATGTAGTAACCAAAAGCCTCCGCCGCCCATGCCTGCGCTATAGGGTTCTACTACGGCTAATACGGCAGCGGTTGCCACAGCAGCGTCAAAGGCGTTACCCCCTTTTTTTAAAATATCAATTCCAGCTTGGGTAGCCAGTGGATGGGCACTGGCCACGGCGCCAGTATGCTTGGTTGTGGGAGTGGTATTGCTACAACCAACAATAGAAAAGGTAAGAAAAAATAACAGCAGGCTGGCTTTCATGTTTGATCCTTAATTACAAAGCGCTATCCAGAAAAGGTTTGCTAGCTATAGAAACACAAAACCTCCTAAAAAGGAGGTTTGATGATGATCTTTATTTCAGAATAGCCGTGCTCGGTAATACGTCTATTAAGCGGTAAGCTTTTCGTATTTGGTTTGAAGCTCTTCTTGAGTTTCTTGATTATCAGGGTCTAAAGGAATGCAATCTACAGGGCATACTAGCTGACATTGAGGTTCATCATAATGACCAACGCACTCTGTGCACTTGCTGGGGTCAATTTCATAAATCTCATCCCCTTCATAAATCGCTTCGTTGGGGCATTCTGGCTCGCAGACGTCACAGTTAATGCAATCATCGGTAATGATTAAAGCCATGGGTTACCTCCAAACAAATTCAGGTTGAGCTGAGCCCAAACGATTGGGCTTTTGGCTATTTTACGCCTAAGGATGAAATTTCTCTATAAGAGCTTTTTCAACAAGCGGATGCACAAATTGACTTACATCCCCCTTTAAGCGCGAAATTTCGCGAATCAAGGTGGAGCTGATATAAGAATGCTTTTCATCTGGCGTTAAAAACACGCTTTCAACATCTGGTGCCAATGCGCGATTCATATTGGCCAATTGAAACTCGTATTCAAAATCAGAGACAGCTCGTAAGCCACGTAAAATCACTTGGGCCTTTTGCTCTTCTACAAAGTGAGCCAATAAGATATTAAAACCCACCACCTCAACATTAGGCACATGACTTAATACGTCGCGGGCCAATTGGCAGCGAACGTCTAAATCGAGTAATGGCTTTTTATGTGGGCTCTCGGCAATGGCGACAACAATATGATCAAACATGCGCGAAGCACGCTCAATGAGGTCGGTATGGCCGTTAGTGATGGGATCAAACGTGCCGGGATAGATAACTTTAGTCATGAAATCCGCCTATGGGCGCTGCTACTAATTGGGTATGAGTGATGTATCTGGCGGCATGGTAATCAATTTATAAACAGCACTCAACAAATTGCTGATGAGTGCTGTTATTTGAACGCCAAAATAGAGGGAAACTAAGCCTTGGTAATGCTTTTAGCTAACAAACTGGCTTGTTTAAGGGCCAACCCATAAATAGAGAGCTGGGGGTTAGCGCCAATGCTAGTAGGGAAGGCTGAACCATCGATAATGTGTAAGTTATCGCTGTGGTGGAAACGACCTTCGCTGTTGATCACGCTTTGGGTGACATCTTCACCCATGGTGCAGCCTCCCATTAAATGAGCGGTTAACAGGCGGTGGCGATGTAATTCTTGTGGCAGGCTATCAATGGCTTTTTTACATTGATCTAAGCTTGAATAGAATAGGGCATCATGGTGTAACGGCATGACTTTCTTAGCACCCGCGGCAAATTGCAGCTCGGCCATTTTATGGTGTGCTTTGCGTAATCCTGTCCATAAATAGTCTGATACTGGGTAGTCCAATACAGGTCGACCACCCTTATCGAGCTCAATAGAGCCCCCTTGGCTTTCTTCATGGAAACCATCTCGAAGCAATGAAATAGTGCTTTGTAAATTAGGCAGCATTTTCATGGTGTCTAATAGTTTAAAGCCATGTAAGCCCACAATTTGTCCGCTCATGGCAGGTTGCATGGGAGGCACTTCTAATTTAAAGCCAATGTCCCCTTGGGTTTGCCATTGGAAATGGTCAGAGTAAATCGATTGCGGGGCCCCATGAAATGGGTTCACCTCATCGCTCATTTGCGCAAGGCTGGCATTTACGGGGTGAATGGTGGTGCGCTTACCAATACGTTGGTGAGGGTCAGGTGCATTAGAGCGCAGTAATAAACCAGGGTTATTAATGGCGCCACCAGACAGAACAATATGAGGAGCCTTAAAGGTAATTTTTACCCCAGTTGGGGTTTTTCCGTCATCGCTTAATGCTAGGCACTCAACCGCTTCAGCCTTGTGTTCGGAGAAAATAATGCGCTCAGCGCTGCAGCGATAATATAGCTCGCTGCCATTCTTTAATGCTTCCGGTACGGTGGTGACCAGCATGCTTTGTTTGGCATTGGTGGGACACCCCACGCCGCAATAACCTAAGTCCCAACAGCCATTGACGTTGCGAGGAATGACCGCCCATGTCCAGTCTTTTGCTTGGCAGCCAAGCTTTAAAATATCGTTATTGGCATTAGGGGGCATGGCCCATTTACTCACGTTTAGGCGTTTTTCCATCTGAGCAAAATAAGGGGCCATCTCCTCAGAGCTAAAGCCTTTCAAGCTATGTTCTTTTTGCCAGTGAGCAAGGGTTGGGTCTGGGGTGCGAAAACTTGATGTCCAGTTTACAACAGTACTACCGCCCACAGCGCGACCTTGAAAAATACTAATGGCACCATCTTTTGTGGTACGCCCAGCGCCTTCTTGGTAAAGGCTGCTGTAAGCTTCTAGTTCATCTAGATTGAAATCATCAGAGGTATATAAACCACCTTCTTCAACCATGACAACCTTCAAACCAGCTTGGCTCAAGACTTCAGCACTCACGCCTCCGCCGGCTCCAGTGCCTACGATAATGACATCGGCTTCCACAGTGATGGATGATTCGATCTTGGCACCATCGTGAATTTGCCAATTTTCGCTTTTAGCGCGATCTTTAAAAATATCAGGTATGGCCATGAAGGCAGCTCCTACAAACGAAAGCGCGAGGTTAAGCGTTGTTGTTTTTAGTGATGAGAAGATTAGCGGTGGCGGGTAAATGGTAACCCACTTTGTCCCAAGCTAAGGGTTGGCCAAACCAAGTGGCGCACATGAGTTTATTAATGCCGTTGTAAGCCAAATTAAATAACGATAACGAACTTTCTCGCCAACTGTTTAAGAAATTTTCGATCTCCTCTTCGCTGGCATTTTCCCACTTGCTCCACACCCCAGTGGTTAGACCACGGCTGATACGCATGTTGAGTAGATTAAAAAGGTCTACCATTTGCGCAGCGTTATGTGGCCCTAAGTTAAAGATTGCTATGTCTATGTAGCTCAACGAGTTATCAAGGGCTTCTTTTTGCAGTTTATCATCACTTGGTAAGCTGCCTTTAAGAACCACTGGAAGAACGGCTTTCAAAAATACAATGTCATCCGCTCGCAAGACTTTCCACGGGCCATTTTTTGGGGTTGCTTGAGTGCAGCCTGTTAATGTTGCGGTAAGACTGGTAGCGGTAAGGGCGGCCGAACTGGCCGCTCCTAGTTTTAAAAAATTACGTCTATTCATTATCTTTAAGTCTTTTATTTAGCGAACAATGAATTTGTAAATGAGTCGATGCATTAAGCGGCCATGAGGAGCGTAAATAAACTTGCCACTGTTGATGCGCCCTTTTTTATGGATGGATTTAGCATGGCTTAAAGATAGGAAGCCTTCCTTACCGTGATAATGGCCAATACCAGAATCTCCCACGCCACCAAACGGCATGTCGTCTTGCGCTATGTGCGATAAGCAATCGTTAATGGCCACACCACCGGCATGAGTGCCTTTTAATACATGGTCTTGTTCTTGTGAGTTATGACTGAACAAATAAAGCGCTAACGGGCGAGGGCGCTCGTTAACAAACGTCAATGCCTCATCTAAAGACTTGTAAGTTACGATGGGCAATAATGGCCCAAAAATCTCATCTTGCATGACCTGCATTTGATCAGTTGTGTTGCTTAGTAGTGTTAGGGGAATTTTACGAGTGCCGCTGAAATCTTCATTGGCATGGTTAAGGGTCTCAATGGCAGCACCTTTTTCTTTGGCATCGGTTAGGTAGCCTTGCAAACGATTAAATTGGCGATCATTAATAATCGCTGTGTAATCGTCATTGCTTTTAATTGTGGGGTAGCTTTTCTTATAGGCCTGCGCAATTTGTGTTTTAACATCACCTAACATGTGTTCAGGGCATAAGATGTAATCTGGGGCGATACAGGTTTGACCAGCATTAGTGGCTTTACCAAAAATAATGCTCTCAGCAGCACCTTGCAGTGAAGCGTTGTCGGTAATGATGCACGGAGACTTACCGCCTAGCTCAAGGGTAACAGGCACTAGGTTTTTACCGGCGGCACTCATGACATGACGACCCACCATGGTAGAGCCAGTGAAAATTAAATGATCCCAATGTAGGCTAGAGAATTCAGCACCAACAGAGGCTTCCCCTAATACAACGGCCACTTGATCTTCATCAAATGCTTCGGCAAACATGCGCTGCATCACTTCGTTGGTGGCCGGGGTAAATTCAGATAGTTTAATCACGGCACGGTTACCGGCGGCTAGCGCGGCTGCTAAAGGGGCTGCTGAAAGTTGAACCGGATAGTTCCAAGGAGCAATAATGCCCACAACGCCTTTTGGCTGGTATAAAACTTGGTTAGAGGCAGGAGCAAATAAAGCGCTTACGTGACGCTTGCTGGGTTTCATCCACTTCTTAAGGTTTTTCTTGTTGTACTTGATGCCCTCTAAGGTCACCATAATTTCTGCAAGCAAAGTTTCATCTTTAGAGCGACAGCTGAAATCTTGATGTAAAGCCGCAGCTAATTCATCTTTGTATTTTCTTAATGCAGCTGCTAATTTGTCTAAGTCATCGCTACGTTGTTTGGCACTTGGGTACAGGTTTTTGGCAAAAGCGGCTTTCTGCTTAGCAAAGACATTCTCTAAATGTGCAATGTGGTGTTGCTCATCTTGTAACTGGCTGGCTGTAGCGACCATCTTGTTATCCTCTGCGAGATTTTCATTTTTTGTTATCAATGTTATTATTAGAGTGATTACTCTAAAGGTCAACACTATTTTTACATCTAGTGTCTAGAGGTGTTGGCTGTGGTCTGAATTTAACATCGGTTTGTCAGCCACTAACATGGCTGTGAAAATTAATTGGCCTGTGAATTACGGAAAAATTCAAAAAACACCTTCGTTTTTATGTTAAAAAGGCGCAGGTGAGTTGGTGAGCTGTAAGAAGGATCGAAATTGAAAGAGGCCGTAGTAGGTATAGGAGTGATATGAAGACACGGGATCGTATTATCCAAGCCAGTTTAGAAATGTTTAACGACCAAGGTGAGCGTAATGTTACCACTAACCATATTGCGTCGAAGCTAGGCATTAGTCCTGGTAATTTGTATTACCACTTTAAAAATAAGCAGCAAATCATTTACGATATTTACCTGATTTATGAAAAGCAGGTGGATGCAAACTTACAGGTACCCACTGATCGGCCGCTTAATATTAATGATAAGGTGATTTATCTGGAAACCATTTTCCAAGGGCTATGGGATTACCGTTTTTTACACCGTGACTTACAGCACTTACTGCAAAATGATGAAGAGCTTCAGAAGCGATATAACGTCTTTTTTAAGCGCTGCCTGAAAGCCACGCAAGATATTTATTTTGGCTTGCGTGACGCTGGTATGTTGAATGCGTGCGATGAGGATTTAAGAGCGTTAGCGCTTAATACTTGGATTTTAGTCACTTCGTGGTTTGGGTTTATTCACAGTAATTTACTCAGTGATAATGAACGCGAAGAAAGTCGTGAGCTGTTAAATGCTGGGATCTATCAAATATTTGCCCTTGAAAGACCCTTCCTAAAAGAAGAATTCAGAGAGCCTGTCGCCATGCTAGTTGAGCAGTTGGGGTTATCTTTGGATCAGTTATCGGTGTTGCCTAGTTAGCAGCCAGACAAAAAGCGCTTAATGACACTACTTTAAGCGCTTTTTGTAAGGGTTCATGAGCCTTGGTTTTGGTACAAGCACAATCTTACTTGGCCCGCTTTTTTGTCTCGATGCAGGCGCCAGCTACTGGGCAGGTTCAGCTTGTTTAGGTCTTGTTCACTCTCTACATATACCCACGCGTTTTTACTTAATAAATTTTGTGACTCTATTAGTTCTAGGCATTTAGGCAGCAGCCCTTTATTAAATGGCGGGTCTAGGAATATAAGATCAAATTGCTGGTCACATTGTGCCAGCCAATTTAGCGCATCGGTTTGTACCACTTGAGCATCGGACGTATTTAGGGTTTTAACATTATCTTTCAGCTGGCTGGCGGCTTTTGCGTTCATTTCTAACAGGGTGAGATTTTGCGCGCCGCGAGATAAGGCCTCGAATCCTAATGCACCTGAACCGGCAAATAAGTCCAGTACTCTGGCGCCAGGCACCACAGGCTGCAGCCAGTTAAAGACGGTTTCTCTGACTCTATCTGTGGTGGGGCGCAGGCCATCCACATCCGGAAAAGGCAAAAAACGGCTGCGCCATTGTCCGCCAATAATTCGTAAACGGTTGCCTGATTTTTTTGCTGCCATAATGAATTCTTAGAAAATAAACGAATGGTTAGAGTGAGTGATTTAAAGCGAGTAATAATTGTTGCGACGTCTGTTGCCAGCTATCCATATCTATGTCTTTTAAATGATTCAGGTTGTTGGCCATCTGATTAACCGGTAAACCGTAAGCATTTAAATGCACAAGATAACGACTTAAAGCCTGAGCTCCTTGCAGTTGTTTGAGCCATGTGTGGGCTATTTGACGTTTTGCGCGCAGCATAATATCCCAATCAAACTCTCCTTGCTCTATTTGTTTAAGTTGCCCAATAACTTGGTTTCTTCCTTGTACATAAACAGTGCTATTGAGTTGGCCAAATTGATAATTCACTTGCTTGGGCGCTTGCTGATTTAACACATGGCTAAGTAGATGGTGGCTGGCTTCATTGAGCTGCTTAATGCCCGGTTGAACGACCACAGATATGTCAGCCGATTGAGCTTGATGAATGCCCTGGGGCTTAAGCTGCAATTCGCTGGCACTTAAGTATTTTGACATGGGGAGCACTGTTTCAGTGATGACCTGTGCAGTTTGCTGGTCTACATTGCCCACTACACTCATGTATAAACGCCTGGGATGCAGATACTGGTGATGAAAGCTTTGCAGTTGCTGACGGCTAATCGACTGTAAGCTATGGGTGCTACCTTGTTTAGGGCCGGCATAAGGGTGTTCACCATAAGCTTGGCTTCTAAGTTGATCGGTTAGACTATTTTTGTTTTTTCGTAATTGTGTCAGCCAATTATTGGCCAAAACAGGGTGATACAAGAGGGCACTGGTTTGGCTGAGTTGCCTTTTAAGAGTGCTGGGGTTCGTATTTAAGCTTAAACCAATTTTAATGAAATCTTGGTCTAAAGATATTTTCATATTTAAAGAGCGTTGTTTACTTTCATATTTTAATAATTGGGCAAGAAGATAAGCAGAGCCTTTTAGTGTTTGGTCGTAACGGTAGCCAGCCTTGTACCAGAACTGTACTTCTATACTGTCGCTGATTTGAGGGGTGTACCAAATGATGGCGCCACTATCACTTTGCCAAGTATTCACATTCAAATTAGGGGCATCTGGCAACGATAACTTTTCAGTCCCAGGTCCTGTGCTGCTTAATATTACGATTAACACAACGCTCACTAGCATGAGTATATTCAGACTTAAGCGGTTGAATTTGGGCTGTTGAGTGTTTTTCATAACAGCATTCCTTGCTGAAGATTGGGTGTTTTTTGAAAAGTGACCAAAAGTAATATGGATTGGCTTTAAGTAATTAAATGGATGCCAGCGGCTTTTAATTCAACACATGCAACCAATGTGTTTATAAGGGCATGAATAGACGCTTTATGCCCTTGAAACCTGAACTCATAGCGGTTTTTAGCCAAGACTAATGTTAGGATAGCTCTTTTATTTAATTAGGTGGAAATTGACCCATGTTCGGTTGGGGTAAATCCAAAAAAAAGGCAGAGAAAAAAGCCTCCTTAGAGGAGTCTGCCAAAGACGTATTAGTTGAAGAAACTCAAACCCCTGATGCCGTAGAGCCAGAGGTGGCGCCTGTTGTTGTGCCCGAAGAAGTGATGCCTCCTGCGGTGATGGTTGAAGCCAAAGAAGAGCCGCAAGAAGTTTCTGACAAAGCCAAGCCTGAAAATGAAGAGAAAGCCAAAAGTAAAACTGGCTTCTTTGCTCGTATTAAATCAGGGCTATCGCGGACTCGTAGTAACTTGGCTGGAGGATTAGGCGATTTACTGCTGGGTAAAAAAGAGATCGATGATGACCTGCTGGAAGACATTGAAACTCAGCTGCTCATGGCTGATGTAGGTGTGGCAGCCACCCAAGAGATTATTAAGGATTTAACGGAGCGTTCAAGCCGTAAAGAATTGAAAGACAGTGGTGCTTTGTATGAAGCATTAAAAGAAAGCTTAAGTGAAATATTACGCCCTTGTCATGAGCCTTTAGTAATCGATACCTCTAAAAAGCCTTATGTGATTTTAATGGTGGGTGTAAATGGTGTGGGTAAAACCACCACCATTGGTAAAATGGCCAAACATTTTCAATCAGATGGTAAGTCAGTGATGCTGGCCGCAGGGGATACCTTCCGTGCCGCCGCCGTTGAGCAACTACAAGCCTGGGGTGATCGCAACGACGTGCCTGTTGTGGCACAGCATACTGGGGCGGATTCAGCCTCGGTGATTTTTGATGCGGTTCAATCAGCACAAGCCAAAGGCGTAGATATTGTAATTGCTGATACCGCTGGGCGTTTGCAAAATAAGGGTCACCTTATGCAAGAGCTTGAGAAAGTGGTTCGAGTCATGAAAAAACTAGATGACAGCGCGCCTCATGAGGTGATGTTGGTGCTAGATGCCGCCACCGGCCAAAATGCGTTAAGCCAAGCCAGTATTTTTCAGCAAGCAGTGGGTGTGACCAGTATTAGCTTAAGTAAGTTAGATGGCACAGCTAAGGGCGGAGTCATTTTTGCTATTGCTAAAGAATTGCAGCTTCCTGTGCGCTTTATTGGTGTGGGTGAGCAAATTGATGATCTACGACCTTTCGATCGCGAGCAATTTATCGACGCGTTATTCGCTAAAGAATAAGACTTAAACTTATTCATGCCTTATGGGCGAGGGAGTCGTTATTTCCTTGGCCCATTCAAACAATAATTATTAAAGGTAGTTTCCATCGTGGCCCATGTTCGCTTTGATAACGTTAGCAAAAGCTACCCAGGTGGGCATCACGCGTTAAGTGGCGTGAACTTTGAAATTAACCAAGGTGAAATCGCTTTTCTCACCGGCCATTCTGGTGCAGGTAAAAGTACCCTTCTTAAACTGATCATGCTCATGGAAAAAGCCACTCAAGGACAAGTGCTGGTGGATGGTGTGAACCTATCACGGCTTGGTAATAGTCAAATTCCTTATCATCGTCGCCGAGTGGGTGTGGTCTTTCAAAATCACCAGTTATTATTTGATCGCAGCGTTTTCGAGAATGTCGCGTTACCTTTACGCATTAGCGGCTACAGTAGCCGTGACTTAGAGCGCCGTGTCAGAGCCGCCTTAGATAAGGTAGGTTTATTGAAAAAAGAAAAACAATCCCCCATAGAGCTAAGCGGTGGAGAGCAGCAGCGCATCGGTATTGCCCGTGCGGTTGTGAACAAGCCAAGCCTGATACTTGCCGATGAGCCAACAGGTAACCTTGATCCCACATTAAGCGCCGAAATTATGCGTCTTTTTGAACAGTTTAATGACGTGGGTGTATCGGTGCTCATTGCGAGTCATGATTTACCACTCATTGACCGTTTAGATCATAGGGTGATTGGCTTGAAAGATGGGCGTTTATTGAATGAACGCCCAGCAGGGGGCTTGTAATGAGCACATCAAGATCTTCTGCCTCTTCGAAAAGCGGAGCCCGCCAAAGCAAGGTAACCGTTAATAGTCAGTGGAAAGCCTATTTACAACACCACAGAGTAACCGCCAAAGACAGCTTAATACGTTTATTAAAATCTCCCGGCTCAAGCATCATGACCTGGTTAGTGCTGGGCATTGCCTTGTCGTTACCCATGACCCTGTTTGTATCGCTTGAAAATGTTAAGCAGCTAAGCCGTGTGTGGGATCAGAGCAGCCAAATTAGCGTGTATTTAAAAAAGGGCGTGGTGCCGAGATTAGCGCAGGGGTTGAGTGACGAAATCCAAGCGCTACCGCAAGTGACCAGTGCCTATTACATTAGTCCAGAGCTAGCATTAAAAGAATTCAGTGCCGCCACTGGCTTAAGTGATGTCGTCGAGGGCTTAGAGAGTAACCCGCTTCCTGGTGTGATTAGTGTTGTGCCTAGTTTAGCCAGTCAAGATGCCAAGGCCATGGAGAAGCTACAAGATCAACTCATGCACTTTGTGCAAGTAGAGTCGGTGCAGCTAGATCTATTATGGGTGAAGCGTTTATATCAGTTTATGGAATTGGGTCAACGTATGGTGTGGGCGTTAGCCTTATTATTAGGGTTAGCTGTATTGCTGATTATTGGTAACACCATTCGACTGTCTATAGAGAACCGTCGTGATGAAATTCTTGTGGTGAAGTTAGTAGGAGGCACAGATGCATTTGTACGCAGGCCTTTTTTATACACAGGCATTTGGTTTGGTTTAGGCGGGGGTTTAATCGCTTGGTTTTTACTAAGCCTAGGTCTTTATTGGCTATCTGGGCCCGTTGAGCAGCTTATTGGGCTCTACGGCAGTGAATTTGTCTTATCTGGACTAGGCGTAAAGGACAGCTTACTGCTAATTTGTGATGGGGTGGTATTAGGTTGGTTAGGGGCTTGGTTGGCAGTTTCTCGTCATTTGGCCCGAATTAACCCGTAGTGAAACTTTAGTCACCTTTAAGGCTCCAAAGTACAAAGCTTGGCTTTTTGTGCCTAAAAGGCCCTAAAACACACGAAAGTGTTAGATGGAACATTGAGTTGCATCAAATATTCGTAAAGAACTTTAAACAACCTTGGCGCTCTAAAAACACAGTGCTACACTGCAAATCAGTTAAAAATCCTAATTCGATTAAGATATCGTCACAAAGGGAGAATACCAGTACATGAACATGAGTTTAATGGCCAATTCCATCGCTAGTTTAACTCCAGGTCGCGATATAGATGGCTATTTAAATGCGATTGGCGGCATAGCTGTATTGACCGCCGAGGAAGAAAAAGAAATCGCAGAGCGTCTGTACTTTGATGGCGACTTAGAGGCTGCACGTCATTTGGTGGTATCTCACCTACGTTTTGTGGTGCATATTGCCCGTAGTTACAGTGGTTATGGTTTAAACCAGTCTGACCTTATTCAAGAAGGTAACGTTGGATTGATGAAAGCGGTTAAACGCTTTAACCCAGAAGTGGGTGTGCGATTGGTGAGCTTTGCTGTTCATTGGATCAAAGCAGAAATACACGAATTTATATTGAAAAACTGGCGCATTGTTAAGGTGGCCACCACTAAAGCCCAGCGTAAATTGTTCTTTAATCTACGTGGCGCTAAGAAAAAGCTAGGCTGGTTAAATGAAAGTGAAGCTCAGAATATCGCCGATGATCTGGGTGTTAAGCTTAAAGATGTACATGAAATGGAAGGCCGTTTAACCGCATTTGACGCTACCTTTGATAGTCCAGTGGCAGATGACGATGACAGCGCTTATCAGGCTCCGGCTAATTACCTAGAAGATCATAGTTTTGAACCAGCCTCCATGGTGGAGAAAGAAAACTACGAGCAAGATTCCACAGCCCGTTTAACGGAAGCCATGCAACAGTTAGATGAGCGCAGCCAAGATATTCTTATGCGCCGCTGGTTGCAGGAAGATAAAGCGACTCTTCATGAATTAGCCGCGGAATACGGTGTATCGGCTGAGCGAATTCGCCAGTTAGAGAAAAATGCCATGAACAAGGTGAAAGGGATGTTAAGCGAAGAAGATTAATTCTTTGGCTATGCCCCTTTAAAAACAGGCTGCTTCGGTGGCCTGTTTGCGTTGTACGGACCCTATTCACAACTATTGTCAGTTTCCGGCACAATCTCACCGTCTATTCTGGTGATAGTACACGCATGTGGCGCTGATTATCAGCTTCAGGCACCGTCTTACTTTCTGAAACAACGGCACCGATTGTTTGTTCCCGACACAATCTCACCTTCTATCCTAGTGAAGTGCATCTCTACAGGCACCGATTGTCAGTTCCCGACACAATCTCAGTACCTACATCCCTGTAGGCACTTGATAAATTCTGTCAGAGCAGTATCTTTGCGCCCTTATGAAATCGAATAAAATTCTACTGATTACAGGCGCTTCATTGGCGGCTATTAGCGTCATGATGGGCGCATTTGCCAGTCACGCATTAAAAGCTAGGCTTACTGAGCAGGCGCTGGGGTGGATATCCACAGGTGTGCAATACCAAATGTTCCACGCCTTGATAGTGGTGGTATTAGCATTTGCACTTATTCAGTGGCCTAATTGGCGTGGTTTAAAAGCAGCGGCTTACAGCTTTATAATAGGTATGCTGTTGTTTAGCGGCAGTTTGTATTTTATGGCAATTACCGATATTCGCACCCTAGGCATACTCACTCCCATTGGAGGGGTGGCTTTGCTATGTGGTTGGGGCCTATTAATTTGGGCTGCATGTGCAGTAGATACAGTTTTTGGAAAACAAAATGACAGATAAACCATCTTCACAAACTCAGGCTGAGCCAGAAAACGAGCCAGCTAAAGAAGAACAAGTGACTTATGCTAAACGCATTAAATCATTTGTGATTCGTGCCGGGCGAATGACCGATGCTCAACGTGAAGGTTATAAAGCGCACTTCTCTGAAAAAGGCTTGTTGCTTGATAGCGGCATGCTAGATTACCAAGCTATTTTTGGTAACGATAACCCTGTGGTATTGGAAATTGGCTTTGGCATGGGCAAAAGCCTTATTGAAATGTGCCAAGCGAATCCAAACTTAAATTACATTGGTATTGAAGTGCATACCCCTGGTGTGGGGAAAATATTACGTGATGCAGATGACTTTAATATTCAAAATTTGCGTGTATTTAAAGAAGACGCCATTGAAGTCTTAGCACAATGCATTAAAGACAATAGCCTGCAAACCGTGCAACTTTATTTTCCCGATCCATGGCATAAAGCACGTCACCATAAACGCCGCATTGTGCAGTTAGGCTTTGCAGAAACTTTGCGTAACAAGCTTAAAGTGGGTGGTACATTTCACATGGCCACCGATTGGGAAAACTATGCAGACCACATGATGGAAGTGATGAATGAAGCACCGGGCTATAAAAATATAGTGGCTGCTGGTGAGTATCACCCTCGTCCTGAATTTCGACCTTTAACCAAATTTGAAAAGCGCGGTGAGAATTTGGGCCATGGGGTTTGGGATCTAATTTTTGAAAAAGTGAGCTAGCCAGTTTTAAAACAGCTTGGTAGCCCAATAAAAGATTTATTACACTGATTGGTAGAATTTACGGGATTGAAGTTATGTTGAAAAAAGATAAAGAAAAAGTATTTGGTGGTGAGTGGACTGAAGACAGCATGCGCTTTTTCCTTGAAAGCAAAAGCCATGATGGTACTGATGTTGATTACATTAATATCCTAAAAGCGTATCAATACATGACGGCCGATACTTTTGCTGAATTCATTACCTTTTTTAAAGAAGAAGGCCACAATGTTTCGGCTAAGAATTTAGATGGCCAAAGTGCCATGGCAGTCATCGCTTCTCACGCGCCTGGCAAGCCTTATAGCGATGCCCTTAAAGCAGCGGGTGCTGAATAGTTCGTATATGAATTATGAATACAAAAAAAGGCGAACAAACAGTTCGCCTTTTTTTGTATTATAGAAAATGAAACGGCATTTTTATTCAGTTAGATAGCTGCACTTCGAAAGCGCTTTTAAATAATTAATTTGCACAGTTTAAAGAAACTTTTCCAGCAGTTCATTTAAAAAAAGCTGTCCTTTAGGTGTGGTTTTTATTTCATTAGTATTTTCTAATAGCCCAGCCTCAATAGCATGCTCCATTTTCGATTTGCAATGCTCAATACTTAGACCAGTGCGTTGTTCGAAAATCTCAAAAGACGTGCCTTGATACAATCGCAATGCATTCATGAAGAATTCTAAATCACGATCCTCTAAGGCTATTTCTTCGGTATTTACCGACTGAATTTTGTCTTTGTTTAAATAATCTTTTGGTAAGCGAGTTTTGCTGGTGCGTATGATGGTGCTTTTATTTGGATCGTTATCAATGATGGTTACTTTGCCATGGGCACCAGCACCTATGCCTAAGTAGTCTCCAAATTGCCAATAGTTAATATTGTGTCGGGCTTGTTTACCAGATTGTGCATAAGCCGAGATTTCATATTGATTAAACCCATGTTGTGCTAAAAGGGCCTGCCCCGCTTCTTGAATTGACCAAAGGGTTTCATCTTGCGGAAGTTGCGGTGGGTACTTATAAAATTCGGTATTAGGCTCAATGGTCAATTGGTACCAACTAATATGGGTTGGGCCTAAATCAATGGCTTGCTGAATGTCGTTTAAGGCATCTTGTAAAGATTGATCAGGCAGGCCATGCATTAAATCTAAATTAAAATTACTAAAACCAGCGTCTTTAGCCAACTTAACGGCCTGTTTAGCTTCAAGGCCGTTGTGAATTCGCCCTAGGTGTTTTAACTGGTGATCTTGAAAGCTTTGAATGCCAATAGACAAGCGATTAATGCCAAGCTCCCGATAACCTTTAAATTTTTCCGCTTCAAAAGTACCAGGGTTGGCTTCTAGAGTAATCTCAATATCATGGCTGAAATTTAGTTTCTTTTTTAAACCTATGAATAAATCTTCAAAGGCTTTTACGCTTAATAAGGATGGTGTGCCGCCGCCAATAAATATGCTTTGAATATCTCGCCCTTGTACCCAAGCCATGTCTCGCTCTAGGTCCGCCAATAGGCTCTCTATGTATTCTTGTTCTGGCAGTGTTTCCTCGGCTTTATGGCTATTGAAATCACAATAGGGGCATTTACGTACGCACCAGGGCACATGAATGTATAAGGACAGAGGCGGTAGAGTTAATGGCATTAATATTACAATCTGAAGATTTGATTAAGCTGTTTAATAGCTTGACCGCGGTGACTGATTTTACTTTTTTGATCTTTGGTTAGTTGCGCTGCGCTTAACTTAAGTTCGGGCACAAAAAATAGCGGGTCGTAACCAAAGCCACCAACACCTTGTAGCTCGGTTTTAATTTCACCTTCCCAGCTACCTTGGCAAATGATTGGTGTGGGGTCTTGCCAATGACGAACATAAACCAGGATGCAATGAAAACGAGCGGTGCGTTTCTCGCTTGCCACATCCTTCAGCTCACTTAGTAGCTTAAGATTGTTTTGTTCATCGCTGCAGTCTAAGCCTGCGAAACGAGCACTGTATATTCCAGGTGCGCCTAACAACGCATCCACTTCTAAGCCGCTGTCATCAGACAATGCTGGCAGGTTGGTAATTTTACTGGCATGTCGAGCTTTTAATATGGCGTTTTCAACAAACGTTAGGCCGGTTTCTTCTGCACTTTCAACGTCAAACTGAGTTTGAGGAATTAACTCTACGTTAAAAGAGTCTAAGGCATTTTGAAGTTCAACTAGTTTGCCTTTGTTGCCACTGGCTAGAACGACTTTGTGTTTACTCATTTATTTTACTCCCCTTGATAAAAACGCTGACTAAATTCTACGTCTAGGGTTTTATTGGTGCCTTCTGGGGTGACTTTTAAGTGAAAGCGGTACATGTCGGAATCATAAAAATCAAAGGTGCTGTAAAAATATAAGGCGTTGGTTTCTTGAATACGAATGAAGTTGAGTTCTCGTGTTTGGCCAATTAAATTAGACACCTTACCTTCTAACTTGGCGTTCCAAGATACTGGTAATTCGCTCACACCGGTTTTTAATACGCTAATGCTAAGGTAGCCAAGAGCACGGCTGCGAGGAATACCATAGCTTTTGGCCACGTCTTTATCCAGCTCTGAACTGGTTAAGCCAATGTAATGAATTTCAAAGTCGCCATACACCTTTTTTTGTTCGGCCATGGCGAACGTTGCCATTAAGCAAAGCCATAAAGAAAAAAATAAACGCATGGAAAGCTCCTTATTCAAAATAATTAACGCGAAACACGATAAATCGCGATTTCACCTAAAAGGTTTGGCCAAGTACGAATGGCTAGTGACTCTTGATGGTCTTTATTGACCACAGTGCGATCTAAAATATGCAGACCTTTTTCACGGCATAGCTTTTCAAAGTCTTGAAAAGTACACATGTGAATATTAGGTGTGTCATACCAGTTAAAGGGTAAGGTTTTTGACATGGGCATTTTACCTTTTAACATTAGAAACAAACGCGTACGCCAGTAACCAAAGTTAGGAAAAGTAATAATGGCTTCTTTACCCACGCGCAGCATGTCTTCTAATAATAAATCGGGGCGATCTACCGCCTGTAGTGCTTGGGTCATAATCACGGTATCGACACTGCCATTTTTAAAATGCTGTAGGCCATCGTTTAAATCATGTTCAATAACGTTAAGGCCCTTCTCAACACAACTAACAATGCTGTCAGGGTTAATTTCCAAACCATAGGATTTACATTTTTTATGCTGCTTTAAAAATGACAGTAAATCCCCTTGGCCGCACCCTAAATCCAGTACTTGGCTTTCAGGGCTTACCCAGCTTTGAATGATGTTTAAATCACTTCTTAAAGTCATAATTTAAGATCCTTCACCACGCGATTCATGTAAGCGCCAAACACGTTTATGTATCTTGGAATGGGTATGAGGAAAGCATCGTGGCCTTTCTCTGATTCGATGCGCGCGTAGGTGACATCTTTATCGGCTTCAATTAACGCATCTACAATTTCTTCACTGCGCTCAGGGCTAAAGCGCCAATCGGTGGTGAAGCTTACTACCAAAAACTTACAGGTGGCTTCATCTAAACACTTGGCAAGATCATGCTGGTAATACTGGGCAGGGTCAAAGTAGTCCAAAGCCTTAGTCATTAGCAGATAAGTATTGGCATCAAAGGTGGTGCTGAATTTTTCACCTTGATAGTGCAAATAACTTTCCACCTGAAATTCAGGTTTGTAGTTATAGCCCACTTCATCGCCTTTCATGTCTCGACCAAATTTTTCACCCATGGCGTCGTCACTTAAATAGGTTAAGTGGGCGAGCATGCGAGCGGTCATTAGGCCCGTTTTAGGAATGGCATTTTTTACCATGTAGTGGCCGTCATGAAACTCAGGGTCTTTCATAATGGCGTTACGGGCCACTTCATTAAAGGCGATATTTTGTGCCGATAATTTAGGTGCAGATGCAATCACCACGCTGTAATGAAGACGTTCAGGATATTGAATGCTCCAGCGTAAAGCCTGCATGCCTCCTAAACTGCCGCCAATCACCGCGGCAAATTTTTCTATGCCTAAACGGTCAGCTAAGCGCGCTTGGCTTTCTACCCAATCACGCACACGTACCATGGGGAAATCGCTGCCGTAAGGCTGGCCAGTTTCTGGATTGGTGGTGGTAGGGCCTGTACTGCCATGACAACCACCTAGGTTGTTAACAGACAATACAAAGAATTTATTAGTATCGATGACTTTACCCGGACCAATGCAGGCGTCCCACCAACCTGGGCGTTTGTCTCCTTCATGGAAGCCTGCAGCATGATGGTGGCCACTTAGGGCATGGCAAATAAGAACGGCATTGCTTTTATCAGCATTTAACTCACCGTAGCTTTCATAAATTAATTCATAGCTGGCAAGAGTCTTACCGCTGACCAGCGTCAACGGTTCATCAAACTGGGCTATTTGCGGCGTGATCACGCCAACTGAATTGGCAGAATTCGATTGCGGCATTCAATTGGGTCCAAAAAGAAGAGAAAATAAAAAGGCTGCGCAGTGTACGCTACGCAGCCCACAAGACCTAAGTTTATAGGGCGCTTATAAACCAATAATGAAGCCTGGTGCGCCAGTGCTTATGGCAATGTTCTTCATGATGATTTCAAGCACCATAATGACTAACATAATAGCCATAGGGCTTAAATCTAGGCCGCCCATATCGGGCATACGTTTACGAATCGGTTCCATAACCGGGTCAATGATCTGTCTTAATAGCAGCAAAGCTGGATTATAGCTTTGTGGCGCAATCCAACTGGCGATGATCATGATGAGCACACCCCAGAAGTACAGTTTAAGGAACAATCCAGCTCCGCCAAGTAATGCCCAAACCGCAATATTTGAAACAGAAATGGGCCAGCCAACTAGGGCAATGGAGACCGAGATAGCAATACACTCTAGAATGAATAACAACACTAATGCTGCTATGTCATAACCGCCAAATCCAGGCATGACCTTGCGAATAGGCACTAGCACAGGGGAGGTTGCTTTAACGATAAACTGGCTAATTGGGTTGTGAAAGTCTGCGCGCACGGCTTGCAATAAGAAGCGTAAAACAACAATGAACATGTAAAAGCCAGCAAGAGTATTGACCAGTAATAAGCCAATTTGAGATGCGGTGGATTCCATGAATAACTCCTGTACCTAAAAATTAGATGAAGCGTATATTATGCTAATACACTTAGTTGTAATTGGTTGATCTCAGTAATGCCTTTTTTCGCAAGCGCCAGCATGGCATTTAGCTCTTCAGGCTGGAATGGCTCGCCTTCAGCCGTACCTTGAACTTCAATGAAGCCACCGTTGTCGGCCATAATCACATTTAAATCGGTTTCAGCATTGCTGTCTTCGGCATAGTCTAAATCCAGAACGGCTTCGCCCTTGTAAATGCCAACAGACACAGCACCAATCATATATTTAATAGGGCTTTTCTTTAATAAGCCTTCGGCCAACATGTAATTAATCGCGTCGACTAATGCAACACAAGCCCCAGTAATAGAGGCTGTTCGAGTTCCACCATCCGCTTGAATAACATCGCAATCAATGGTGATACTGTTTTCACCCAATGCTTCAAGATCAATGGCTGCCCGTAAAGAGCGACCAATTAAGCGACTAATTTCAACAGTCCGACCGCTTTGCTTACCTTTGGCTGCTTCTCGCATCATACGAGAATTAGTAGAGCGCGGTAACATGCCGTATTCAGCCGTCACCCAGCCTTGGCCTTTACCACGTAAAAATGACGGTACGCGACTTTCCACTGTGGCGGTACAAATAACCTTAGTATCACCAAACTCAACCAACACCGAGCCTTCGGCGTGTTTGGTAAATTGACGGGTAATCTTCAGGTCTCGTAGCTGGTCTAACGCGCGGCCGCTTGGTCTCATGATGTGAATGCCCTAAAGTGAAAAATAAATTAATGGGCAGCATTATAGCGTGCTTCTGGGCTGCGCCAAGGGAAAAGGCTCTATCTTTACGGTACAAGCCCTTTAATGCACGCACATGATGGAACCTGTGGACAGGCCAAGGTAAAATGAGAGTCTAATCTGTATTTTTAATTCCTCTTTGGGACCGCTCACATGATGTTAAGCATGACCGCCTTTGCCAGATGCGATCACGAAGGCCAAGAAGGCAGTTTTTATTGGGAAATTCGCTCAGTGAACTCCCGTTACTTAGAGCTGCACTTTCGTCTACCGGATACTCTTAAAAGCATCGAAGGAGAATTAAGAGAAGCCATTAGAGCAAAGCTTACCCGTGGCAAGGTGGAATGCAGTCTTAAATTCGTCGCCAATAGCTCGCAACAAAATCTTACCATTAATGAAACTCTGGTCAGTCAGCTTAATGAAGCCAGTGATCAGGTTCATAATATTATCGGGCCTGGCAACGCATTAGATGCTTTAGAGATATTAAAATGGCCTGGCGTCATCAGCCAGCCTGAATTAAACATGGGCCAAGCGAAGAGCGATGCATTAACGACCTTTAGTACAGCCTTGTTGCAATTGCTTGAAATGAGAGAGCGAGAAGGTAAAGCGTTAACGACGTTTATCGAGCAACGCCTGCAAGGCATTGATCAAGAAGTGGCGAAAGTGAAGGCTATTTTGCCTGAAATACTGATCGCTCAACGGGAGAACTTGTTAACTCGTTTAGCCGACTTAGCAATCAAAGTAGATGAAGAGCGCTTTGAGCAAGAAATGGTAATCTTGTTGCAAAAGGCTGATGTAGACGAAGAGCTAGATCGCCTACAAGCACATCTTCAGGAAGTTGCTCGTATACTTAAAGGCGGCGGCACAGTGGGTCGTCGACTAGATTTCATGATGCAAGAGCTTAACCGTGAGGCCAATACTTTGTCATCTAAATCCATATCGCACCTCACCACAAAAATAGCAGTAGAGCTAAAAGTGTTAATTGAGCAAATGCGCGAGCAAATTCAGAATATTGAATAATGAGCCCTATAATTATGAGAATGTTTAAAGCGTGAGTAAAGTTGGCCGAAACGATCCGTGCTTATGTGGCAGCGGTCAAAAATATAAGAAGTGCTGTATGGCTAAAGAATTGGAAGCTAGAGCGCAAGATGTTCATGCCGTTCAGATTAACCAAGGTATTAAAAAAGCTTTTGCTGGCCAGCAGTTTGAATCTATCGATGATGCGCAGGTCTTTGCCGAGCATAAAATACAGCAACATAACGACACGGCACAGGCTGAATTGGGCGGATTTTCCCCTAGCCAGCTTTATACTTTGTTACATGCGCCTATAGAAGAGCAAGAGCTGATTCAATGGCAGCCGAACATAAGCAATACCTACCTTGAGCGTTCACCTATTTTAAGTATTTTTATCTCTGTTAAGGCCTATCTTAAAGATAATCATGCAAAAGCTACGGCTAGGGGTAATTTGCCGGCTGCATTAGTTAAATATGTGTTAGCTGATTTTAAGAAATTACTGAGCGAACAAGAAATAGAAACGGGTTATAGCCGTATTAACAAAGAAGATGACTTTAGAGAATTAAGCTGTGCACGCTTTATTTTTGAGCAAGCTGGATTGTTACGAAAAAATAAAGGCCGCTTTGTTTTAACATTGAAAGCCCAGAATATGCCTGAAGGTGAAGTATTTAAACTTCTATTCATAACCTATATTGAGAAATACAGTTGGGCCAGCGAAGATCTATACCCAGAAGCAGACTTTTTTCAAGCGGCTACTTGGTATTCACTGGTGACGCTGAATCGATTACATGGAAAACCTGTAGATAAAGATAAGTTTGCAGAAGATTTTGTACGGGTTTTTCCTATGATTCTCAATGAGTTCCAAGATGATCACTACCGCTCAGCTGCAGTTCAGGCTATGAGTGCTTACACGGTGCGCATGGTAGATAGATTTTGGCAGTTGTTTGGTCTGGTGAAATTAGAGGGTGAAATATTTACCAAGGGCTATCAAAAAACCATCATTATTCAACCATTATTAAAGCAAGTATTTACTTTTAAAGGCTAATCAGAAGGTTCAGTCACATCCAATACAAATACCGATATCCGTTTTCTTTGTTCATCAGTCAACTGGTTAACCAGCATCTCGCATAATTGCTGTGGCGTATTGGGCCTCTCTAAGCCATCAGGATGTTTTTTAATTTTGTCAGTACGTTTATCTCCATACCAAAACACACCGTAAATACCATATCCTTGGGCATTGGGGTCTCGGGTATATAATTGGTCTAGCTGTGAGCTGGCAGCACTCCAAAGCTCAGTATGAAAGTCCCGTTTTAGCTCAATTACCATTTTTAAGCCTTTATGAAAGATAACTATATCGGCTCGCTTATCCTTTATCATATGTCCTTCGGGTTCTACATGAAGGCCGAACTTTTCTAGTCGACGCCTCAATAGTGGCAATAGAGCATCGCGGCAGCTTTCTTCCCACTTGGGCGTGCTAGGCTTTCCCTTTGGCTCATTCCAAAATGCTCTGTAAGCGTCTTCATTACTACCGCCTATGTGGCGTTGGATATCCTGCATGGTATCCATTATCAGCGCTTGCAAATCGACAATATTTGTAGGGGCTTTGTTTTCTAATACGTTAAGAGCTTGTTGAGCGGTTGGGGGCTTAAAACTAGCATTTACATATAGAGTTCGTTGTTCGAACAGCTTGTGTTTAATATCGTCCTGATAGGATTTAAGTGAGGCATCATTGGCAAGGTGGATAAGGCTTTGGCTAGCTTGTAGAGTGTCCATTGTTGCAATTCGATTTACCAGTGATAAAACAAACCTAGAACCTGTCCAGGGTGCATTTCTGCTTGCTACCCCGCCATCTGGTGCGCCAATATTCAGCGGGAATATTTCTGCAGAAAGAGAGATTAACTTCTCTAATTTAGTTAGATAGTTATTTTGAGAGGATAGGGCCTCAAGGTAGTCTTGCTCACTAAAGAATGAATCTAATTCCCAGATTAGCTCTTTTTTTGTTTCATAGTCGAGTGTCTCTAATTCAATACCTTTATCATGTAAAACAAGCTTTATTCCAAGCCAAACTAAGGCGGTATTCTCTGAATCCAATGAACTTTGGGTAGCCTCAGATACGATATTTTTTAGCCAACCTGAATCAAGGTATTTAAGAGACTTTGAGAGCAGATATCTGGATGGTTTAATGTTGTTATTTTGGAAAGCTAATAACGCTCTTTTTAACATTAAAGACCTGAATGGGGTTAACTGCTCTGTTTGAAATAATTCTCGCTCGTGTAATACATGTGCGATCCCTAAAGAGAGACGAAACTCAGTAATTAAGCACCAAGCTTCGGCGATAAGGTTTGGCTTATGTTCTAAGAGGTAGTACTTCCAATGGCTTGAAAATAAAGCCTCGCCGCTTCTTTGGTTGGTATATGGCCAAATGGTGAAGTCCGTCTGCAATGCAGTTACTAAAAATTCATCGGTTACGTCAGTTAATCTCTGGTTACGTAGAGACGATTCGTCTAACCCAATGATAATGGCATACCACCAGCTAAAGTGATGAGTAGCTGGGTAGTCTTTGTATGCTATCGATAAGTCAATTACAGGCTGACTCTTTACCAGATTAATGAGCCCTTTTATTGCAGATTCACTCCCCGCTTCGCCAAACTCAGTAATTAAGCGTTGTTTAGGGGCCGCTTCCTGGTCTGTATCGGAATAACGCCCTAAATAAAAGTAGGCAACTTCACCTAGCCAGCCTAAGTGGCTACCATTTTCAATGTTAAGCATTGACTCAGCAAAGCTTTCGTTTCTTTTTTGTTTAGCTATAGCCTCTGTTCTGTTGCGACTTGCTTTTAGTCCTGCCATTTTAGCGTTCTGCTTAATCCCAGCTTCCATTTCATAGAAGCAAATAGAATTCCTTATAGCAATCAGGTCCTCATTACCTTCTGCTCTATCGTAAAGATCCCAAAATATGCCTGAATCAGTCGAGTCAATGCTTAGGTTAAGGCACAGTTGATATGATTTTGTATGCTTATCACCAACTGAATTTCTAAATGACTCTAAAGCTTTTGGTAAAATGTCGGTTTTTTTAATGCTGCCCAGCATGATACTTTGGAAATTGTAGATATTTAATGGTTGCAGGCCTGAGCAATATTCATCTATATAGATTGGAATAATGCCTTCAATTAATTTGTTAGACCGATGCTGTAATGCTTCTGAAAGTTGTTTCTTATTACTCCTGCCCCCGGAGTTTAATCTGCGCCCTAAATAAATTAGCCAATTCCATAAAAATTGGAAATCTAGGTTCTTTTTGTTGGTTACCCATTTAGTGAGTAGATCGCATATGGTACTGAATGCGTCCCAGCTTATGCCACTCAATAGAGTTGAATCATTAATGTTTATTTGAGTTATTATTGGTTCAAGTACTTTAGGAATGTCATCAGTCTTCACCAATTCATGTAGCTTCCAAAAGTAACCAGCAACGATTTGATGATTTTTTGAATTAATAGCATCAAGTAATAAAGATGTCATATCGATTGGTTCTAAACACTCATGATAAAGACTCGAAATACTTTCTGCTCTAAGCATAATTTCATCATGAGTCTTGCCTAGTGCGCGATAAGTATTGCGTATTTCTTTCCAATTGCTTTTGGCCTGAGTCAAATAGGCTAAAAGAGCGTAGTGAGATTTCTGTGACAGAGTGATCTCTCGAAGAAAACCACTCATTCCATTTAAAACCTGACCTTGTTCAAGCACTTGATATAGCATTGTTTTTAAGTGCGAAGGCGTATCTTTATTGGTAAGTAATTTCTTAATTCTTGCTGCTAATTCAGGTACGGCTAAGCCCGCGATATTTAATGACCAGAAATGGCCAGCCATGAAGTATGGATTATCATTGGCCAGTGCCTCTATTGCCGTTAAAAGCTGTTTTTTTTGGTGGCTACTAAAAGAAGCTATGTCACTATAAAGCAAAATAGTTAGCGTATCGTTAAGAACTAAATAGTTAAACTCTTCAGGCAGGTAGAGTGTTAACCAGGCATACAGTCCTCGAAGTTCTGAAACTGATTGGTCATTCACCGAGATGACTGCCATCACTCGGCTCAAAGGCAGGCCACCTTGAATTTGCTTGGCGATCCAGCGTGCTGCCAGATATTCAGCAACCATGCGGTGAGAATAGTCAAATTCTTGCTTCGAATGAGCAATAAAAAGCCTTGAGCGTAAAACCGATTCGATGAGGGTGTGTTCAAAAATATGAATCTCACCACTGACTAGCCAGTTTTCATGGAATAGGTGGGATTCGGTTGCACTTAAATATATGCCTTCAACATCTGCAATTAATCGAGCGGCACAAATTGCACCAGCGCAATCTAAACGTTCAGCAGCATTTCCTACCAATGTACATCTTAGGTGTTCGCCGCTGGTTTCAGTTAGTAGTAAGTCAGAAGCTTGCTCGAACAGTTCTTTTTTAGTTGCAGGCCATTGCTTGGAAGAGACCACAGCTGCCAGCATTTTTAAGGTTTGAGGGTTACCAAGTAACTCTGCAAGACCTCGAGTTTTAGCTGTATCTAAAAATGCATCGGACTCAGTTATGTTACATTCAACTAAAATATCTAATATGTCTTGCTCGGTTAGCGGTTCAAGCTGAACAACAGTTGCCTTTTGGCCTTCGTCATCACATAAGTAATCATTTAAAGTCTCCAGGTCCAAATCAGCATGCCAATCGGCGATTCGGCAAGCCAGTCGAACTTTTTGAGGTTGCACCTCCCAGAGCTTTGTGACCACCTGGCTTAGCACATCTTGAGTACCTGCACTGGCTCGCTGTTCGTCCAGTGCATCTATGAATAGGCAATCATATTGAGTGAGTTTAGAAGCAGGACGGATTAAAAAGCTCTTTGCCGTAAGGTAGTAGCAACCTTTAGATTCTGCTGCTTCTTTAAATAGATGTGTTTTACCTGCGCCTGGAGTGCCGAGTAATACTAGGCCTTTTGTTTCAATATACTCACTGAATGGTTTTTTAGTGGGTTTCTGTTGCTCGCTGCTAGGCTGAATCTGATGTACGATTCTGTCCATAGAATTCATCGCTGTTTTGATTTCCTTATGCCCCAATTTTATGAATTAGTTAATTAGCCCACTTTACCCATTTTTAGGCTGTCATCCCAGCCATGGGGCATTATAATTACTGACTAGTTAATCATTGATCAGATAGAAATATGACCCAAGGCACCCTATACATCGTTAGCGCCGCATCTGGCACCGGAAAAACCAGTTTGCTAAAAGAGCTATTGTCCAGCAGTGAAAACATTGAGGTGAGTGTTAGTCACACCACCCGCCCCATGCGTGAAGGGGAAGAAAATTCGGTCCATTACCACTTTGTTGATAAAGCCGCTTTTGAAAGCAAAATTGGTGCAGGTGACTTTCTCGAGCATGCTGAAGTTTTCGGGAATTACTACGGCACTAGCCAAAGCGCAGTGGAAGAGCAGCTAGCAAAAGGCTTGGACGTCATTCTAGAAATTGACTGGCAAGGGGCCCAGCAAGTTCGACGCTTAATGCCCAAAGCTGTGGGTATTTTTATTATGCCGCCCAGCAAAGGCGCGCTACTTAGTCGTCTGCAGGGACGTGGTCAAGACAGCGATGAAGTGATTGCCACACGCACCAAGGAAGCGGTTCAGGAAATGAGTCATTACAACGAATTTGACTACTTAGTGGTTAATGATGTGTTTGAAACTGCCTTGGGTGATTTGAAAGCTATTTTTGCCGCTACCCGTTTGCAAGTGTCTGTACAAAGTGAAGAGCACAAGCACATGATTAGTCAGTTATTAAGCTAAACTCAGATAAGTGAATTGGCTTTTGTTTGATGAAGGGCAAGGCTTGTATTGTGCAAACGACCACGCTTGCCATTGCCGCTTCAAATAATGTACAACGCCTCATTGTAAAAGAGTGGTTATCTGCACAAGCTTTCACCAATTGGTACATAAACAATGGCGTAATTGCGCGGTATTTTGTAAACTGTTGACCTTAAAACATTCTAATCGGCGACCTGTTCGCCCAAACTAAGAGAATTAACATGGCTCGCGTAACCGTAGAAGATTGCCTAGATAACGTAGACAACCGCTTTGAGCTAGTAATGCTAGCTGCTAAACGAGCCAAGCAATTGGTCATGCAAGGTGCTGAGCCTCTAGTAACTCCTGATAACGACAAGCCAACTGTTATTGCGTTACGTGAAATTGCAGCGGGTAAAGTAACACCTGCGACTATGGCTGCTGCTGAAGCTGCTGCCCTTGCCGAAGAGCAAGCATAACTATGACAGCACCTTTTCCTTTCTTTGCTGTATTAGGAGGTTAAGTTGCCCACAATAGATGCACTGGCCGAGCGCCTAAGCAGCTATCTTGAGCCCGAGCAAATCAATCAGGTTTGCAGGGCTTATCATTACGCCGAGCAAGCCCATGAAGGGCAATATCGCCGTAGTGGCGATCCTTATATTATCCATCCTTTGGCTGTGGCCAATATCCTTTCGCAAATGCACATGGACCCTCAAAGTCTCATGGCCGCTATGCTGCACGACGTAATTGAAGATACCGCTGTGCCTAAAGATGCATTGGTTCAGCAATTTGGCGATACCGTGACCGAGCTTGTAGATGGGGTTTCTAAACTGACCCACATTAAGTTCGAAAGCCAAGAGGAAAAACAAGCCGGTAATTTCCAAAAAATGGCCATGGCCATGGCGCGCGATATTCGCGTAATTTTGGTGAAACTGGCTGACCGCCTGCATAATATGCGCACTCTGGATGCCATGCCTCCAGATAAGAAACGCCGCATAGCCCGTGAAACCCTGGAAATTTATGCCCCCATTGCCAATCGTTTGGGCATAAGCAATATTCGCATTGAGTTAGAAGACTTGTGCTTTAACGCCAAGCATCCTATGCGCTCTAAAATGATTCAAAAAGCGGTTAAGGCAGCCCGTGGCAATCGCAGTGAGCTGGTAGATAAAATAAGCGACTCTGTTAAAAAGCGCTTAAAAGAGGAAGGTTTAAAGGCTCGAGTGATGGGTCGAGAAAAACACCTCTACAGTATCTATCGAAAAATGAAGGAGCAGAAAAAGTCCTTCAACCAAATTATGGATGTATACGGTTTCCGTATCATCGTGGATAACGCCGATAGCAGTTATCGTGCCCTAGGTTTTATTCACAATCTTTATAAGCCGGTTCCCGGTCGCTTTAAAGATTATATCGCTATTCCAAAGGCCAATGGTTATCAGTCTTTGCACACCACAGTGGTCGGTGTGGGTGGCGTACACATTGAGATTCAAATTCGTACAGAAGAAATGGAAGCCATGGCCCACAATGGCATTGCTGCTCATTGGCTTTATAAAGACGAAGAAGATGAAAGCATTGGTAATCAGCGTGCTCGTAAATGGATTCAAGGCTTGCTTGAACTTCAACAGCGCGCCGGTAACCCGCAAGAATTCATTGAATCGGTGAAACTGGATTTATTCCCAGACGACACTTACCTGTTTACGCCCAAAGGGCGCATTGTGGAAATGCCTAAAGAAAGTACTCCAGTGGACTTTGCTTACAGCGTTCACAGTGATGTGGGTAATACATGCGTGGGCTGTCGAGTAGACCAGCAATTGGCCCCTTTAAGTACTAAGTTGTACAGCGGCCAAACGGTGGAGATTATTACTGCACCGGGTGCTAGCCCTAACCCTTCTTGGTTGAATTTTGTGGTGACCAGTAAGGCGCGAAGCAATATTCGTCATTACCTTAAAAACCAGAAGCATGATCAATCTATATCCTTAGGCAAGCGCTTGTTAGGCGGTGCCCTGTCCATGTTCCAGTTGGATTTAAATGAAATAGAAATAAATCATCTAGAGCATTTGGTGAAAGAATTTGGTGCTATCGACTTTGACATTATTCTTGAAGAAATTGGTCTCGGCACTCGCTCTCCACAAGCTATTGCGCGGCGTATTGCCATGTTTGCCTTAGGCGAAGATAACGGCGTTTCTTCGGTGACCAGCGAAGGCGTGTTTAGCATTAGCGGTAAAGAAGGTGGCGTAATGAGCTATGCCAAATGTTGTAGCCCAATTCCAGGGGATGACATTGTAGGCTTCTCAAGCGCAGGTCGTGGCTTAATCGTACACACCAGCAACTGTAAAAATATGCAGGACATGCTGGATCAAACCGATAAGTGTTTACCACTTATTTGGGATGACAATATTCGCGAAGACTTCTCCGTAACCTTGCGTTTATGGGTAGGCAGTGGCCGTGGTTTAGTGGCCCAATTAGCAGCATTGGTAAGTGAAGCCGACGGTAACCTTGAGCAAATAAGCGTAGATGACAAAGATGCTACCTTAAGTGTGGTGAGTTTGCGCATTGGTGTACAAGGGCGTAAACACTTGGCTGATGTCATGCGAAAGCTTAAAAAGAATAAAGCCGTTAATAAGATTACTCGTCAAAAAAATGCAGTATAAGCAAAGCTCAGGCTGGCTTAGAAAAGTGAAGAAACAGGACAAACCATGAAAGAAATTATTCATACCGATAAAGCACCACAGGCCATTGGAACATATTCACAAGCAGTTAAAGTGGGTAAAACTGTTTATCTTTCTGGGCAAATTCCATTGGTTCCAGAAACCATGGAAATGGTGGAAGGTGATTTCAGTGCAAATGTGCGTCGTGTATTTGATAACCTAACAGCAGTATGTGAAGCGGCGGGTGGTTCTTTGCAAGACATTGCTAAGTTAAATATTTTCTTAACCGATCTTGGTAACTTTGCCACAGTAAATACTATTATGGCGGATTACTTTGAGCAGCCATATCCTGCTCGTGCGGCCATAGGTATTGCACAATTGCCTAAAGATGCTGAAGTAGAAATGGATGGTGTTTTAGAGCTG
>OJBM01000099.1_pt1 | contig 49364 bp, 44 predicted proteins | sample 1591061 | NCBI WGS metagenome assembly OJBM01 (sample SAMN05416872, study PRJEB24817) | seawater metagenome | isolation source: Sea water | place: Canada:Atlantic | collected 2013-11
GCTGTTCGCTTCGCTCCATTTTAGCCCACAATTTTTAGCCCGTTAATTGGGCGTTATTTTAATAAATGGAGTTACAATGACTGATACGGAAAAGGTAGTGGCTAAGCTCGTTACTTTCATAGAGTACTTAATAATATTCACGGGTCATCTTTTTTTATTGGTTCTTTTTCTGCTAGTTGCATGGTTTTTTAATATATCATCAACAGATGTTGTATCGTATTATTCTGACATTTCTAATCGAAGTGAATTAATTACCGCTGTATCGTGGTCAATTTTTCTATTCGGATTAACTGGAGTATTTCTATTGCGTAAGTATCGAAAATTACTTCGGTGGTTAATGCAAAAAACGATTGGTAAAAGCTTGTTAGATACTTTAAATATTTCAACTAAGTAACATATCAAGCGCCTCAAATCTGACAGCTTTACTGCCGCATTTTTTGCAATAAACAAAGAACATAAAAAACTGCGCCAGCAATCTGTGGTTGAGGCGGGCGTTACCAATACAAAATCTAATCCAAATCAGCTTTAAGTGCCAATCACCTAATGTCTCTAATGTGGCAAAAGTGATCAATCACAAGCTTGAACGCTACGCTAATAAATAACTTTACGTTACTTTTATCGTAAAAACCTTTTGCACCATGGCGTAATATACAAAGTTAGTTTCCCAAATCTGGAACATCTCTATCGCTTGTTCAATAGGGTATGTTCCGAACAGGTTTTGAAACACACCAGCCTCGAAATCAAAATCCAAATCTTTAGCAAGCTCAGCCATATATCCACTGCCGACATAACAAAAGTCGGTAATGTAACAAAACCGCCAGCCATCATCTTCGTTTTCTAATCGTATTTCAACGGGGTGATAACCACCATCATCGACAGTGTAATTAGGATTACGAAAGTTAATGGTAACACCGTTTTTATTTGCATAGGGCGCAAGTAAATCGGCAATATATAATGTGAACATTGGGCTCATAGGTACGGGTAATCCCTCGTGTTTGATACGAATAGTCATAAGTATTTCCTTGGAATGTGATAATTAGGTGTGTTTGAACTGTTGCGTGGTATTGGTTGCTAATGGTTTGTTGGCACTAAAGGTGGTGATTATCGAATGTTGGGCGTCCAGTGCATTTGAATATCGGTGTCATAAGCCTTGTGCTCTTGAATGAAGAAAACCATGTTGGTTTGCCATGAGCTGAAATGCTCCTTGGCTTCATCAATACTAAACACGCCGCAAATGTTGTGATAAAGCTGACGGTTGAAATCGAACTCAAGATCTTTTGCAAAGTGAGGATGCTTACCGTGGCTGAAGTTGCAGTAATCGCACAGGGCAGCAATACGCCAAGCTCCATCGGTTTGCTTTTCAAGTTGTACATCAGTTGGATGAAAACCACCGGATCTTTCACCATATTTAGGATCAGTAAACTTAAGGGTAATGTGAGTGACTTCATCGGGTATTTCGTACTGGTTAATCTTTTCTTGTAGCATATTGATAAAGGGCGTAATTATCTCTAACGGGTAGCCTGTGGTGTTAAGCTTAATAGTCATAATGATTCCTAGGAAATGATTGTTTCTATGAATGGTTGAATGAGCCTGCCCGGGCGAACAGACTCACATTTGACATAAAAGACGGGTTTTGTGATGCTACTTATTGGCGGCTTTCTTCTTATTAATTGGAGCAATGGGAACTAATAATTGGTCTAACTCTCCTGCAACAATGGCCTCAATCACTGTTTTAATGGTAGCGACTAATGCCTCAGGCTCACCGACTTCGATGGCGTACATATCCTTTTGTAATTCCAAAGGTTTATTGAAGTAACGGATCTCAAGAAAATACTTATTATCGCGTTTGTAGTAGAAAGGTTTTATGTTCTTTGGCACCCGGACTTTTTCACGAACATTTGTTTCCGGGTTAACCTGCCATTTTTCCTTAAAACAGGTATGGGGTTTACCTTTAATATGGCTCTGTGCCATGGCAAGTTGCTCGTCCATTTTTAATAAAAGCTTTTGTCTGCGTCGTAAGATAGGATTGTCTTTAGTGTTTTCTGGGCGCGCGGTTAGGCTAAGTTTACTTAATAAAGTACTCATAATGGTTTACCTTTTATGGTTGGTTGGGTTTTTTGTTAGCTTCTCGTTGAAGCCGTTGGTGTAAAAGAGTGGTGTTTTTGACCTTGTCCTAGGTTATTTCCCTAGGCATTGACGCCAAGGTTCTACTGCAAAACTTGCCTGTTATTGAATAAAGCCAATGGATTTGCTTTGCTGCTTCCTATCGTTTTCAGCCTTTAATATGTGTAATCTCTCTTCGTGAGAAAGTCGTTTTGTCGCAATTCTTTCTCGTCGCGTTAAGACTGCAAAATCCCCTGCTGCTAGCAGTGTTAGTTTTTCTAATTCAATCTTGATATTGTGTGGAATATCAGACCCGCCTAGGAGGCGATTGTAGAGTTTTAAAACTTGCGGTGATGTTAAGTGTTGAAATTCAAGCTTGAAGTCAAATCGTCTAGCCATGGCTTTATCTAATCGTGCAGCATAGTTCGTCGAAGCAAAAAAAGGCTCACTGAAACATTCAAGCTGTGTTAATAATTCGTTCACTTGCTGAATTTCCCAACTTTGCGTTAAGCCGCTTCTGTCGAGTAACAAGCTGTCAATTTCATCAAACAGCAAGACACTGCCATTGGCTGAAGCCTGTTCAAATATATTTTTAATGTTTTTTTCTGATTCTCCTATATATTTACTGATCACATCAGAGCACCGAACTGTTATTAGTTCCCGGTTAGCTTGCTCTGTAAAGTGATGCACTGATGCGGTTTTTCCCGTACCAGATGGTCCTGTTAAAAGCACCCTAATATCTCCATGCTTGTTAACCGCCTTGGCTATTTGTTCGATAGCTTGATCTCCTCCTTGAATATTTAAGAATTCAGTAGAAAATTCCATCTGTGGTCCATACTTAGCCGGGCTAATACCATTGCCGCAGGTTATTAGTTTACTGTTAATCATGGACTCAATAGTGCTCTCAGCCACTTTCCCTGTCTGCTCCACATGATGTGCAACAAGTGCTGCATTGCTGATATGTGCTGGGACAATGTCTTTATTGCTCGCCAGCTTATGTTTAAAGCCTTTGGACAGATAAAGCCCCTTAAATTCCTTGGCTATTATGTTATTCATTACCCGGTTGTCGGGCACTTCTACTTGTTGCACAAAGGTAAAACGACGAATGCAGCTGTCCGGGATGTCGCTAATATGATTAGTTACCCAAATGGTCGGCACCACATTGTTTTCTAATAATCCATGGAGGTAATCTTTACCCAAGCCACGGACAGAGTAGCCTTGGTCAAATATGTCTTCGCAATCATCGACCAAAAGTAAAGTCTTCTCTCGTTTTGGAATTAACCGTTGGACGAGCTGGTGGAATTGCAGCCTAAGAGTCGAGCTGGTTTTACTGTGATGAAGTTGACCACTAAGGTTGTGGGCATCATCACCCAAGGCACGAATAGCCACCAAGGCTGCCCCCATTTCATCTGCCAACACTTTTGAAAATTCGGATTTGCCAACTCCAGGTGGGCCCCAGAACAGTATATTTACCCCGGGCATTGAGTTGTTCAGCGCAATATCAATGAACTTCACCATGGTATCCGGGCTTAAGTGCTCAAAATCCTTAAAACGCAATGCTGAGGCTTGCTGCGACTGAATAATGGGGGCGATTAACTCAAAATAGTCATTCACCTTAACACCCGCCAGCTTATTGACAATAGGCTGTGGTAGCCACAAAAACTCTAGTGAAATAAGACAGATGCGCTCAAACACACCTAGGTGATTCATCAAGCTAATGATATTAATTAGCTCCTGCTCTTCAATATTAACCATGGCGGCGAATAAAGCATGGGCGTATAAATCGCTTGGCAAGATGCTTTCAATGAAAGTCTTTAAGCCACCATTGGTACTTAATACCGTCATGAGTTTAAGGAAACGCCAACTATTGCCGGGCAACTCTAAGCCACTAGCGAGTAATTGGCAGTTGTAATCTAGGTTCTTACTTGATTGGCCTTGGGTTGTCTTTGATAAATGACTCACTAGTTCAATATAAATATCATCTGGTTTATTTTTAAGCACTAGCCCTTTGCCAGTTATTGACTTTAGTACATGGCTTTTAATGTTAATTAAATCATCATAATCAACAAAACCAGAAGTGAGTGCCCTGAATGCGTACTTGGTCGCACTGTACTGAAAGCTGCTTGTCGGCAGTAGCTCAGTGAAGTTGTCGATTTCAAGCATGTAAGTACCTTATAATAATGGCTGTCGAGTAAGACACCATTTTATCTGGTAATGCGCCCAGACTTTAGGGCGTGTTTGAGTCGGTGGTAGGCAAGGATAGTGTTAGCTATCTTGGGTTACTTTCACCAGAAGGGTAGTCACGGATTAGTTGCGCCAATTCATCTTCTTCACAATAAAAATAGGCCGTTGGAATGTTAAGTACTTTGGCAATGCTTTTAACCATGGTGAAATCAGGTGCATGTGTGCCTTTTTCATATTGATTCATTCTGGCGCTGGATGAGCCTTCGTCAATTCCGGCTTCAATGCCTAATTGCTCTTGCGTATATTTGGCTGCCTTTCTGGCTTCCTTTAATCGTTTTGGAAACGGCGTCTTATTTTTACTGGTCATCTTGGTGGCTGCATCAATTATTATTCCTAAGGTATTCTTAGGTTTTTGGTTGACACATTTACTAAGAATTACTTAGTATTGCTTATTGATAAAAGCTAAGGAAAACTTAGCTTTGTATGCCGATTTTGACTTGAAAAAGGAAATGCTATGAAAATACTAGGGACGGGTTTTATTGTTTTCGCTATTGGTCTTATGCCGATAGCGTCTTGGGCAAAGGCGGTAAGCTGCTCAAACCTTGAATCAACCACTTACTTAAATGCCAGAAGTTATCACTATGAAAGACTACGCAACCCCTTTGGAAATTGGTCTGAAAACCTGATACCTGAAATTGAAAGAAAGTTTAGTGAGTGCCTAGCTCAGTATAAAAAGAAATACGGTGAGGATGGATTTAAAACTAAAAAGGTAATTAAGGCCAAGATATACTTTGAGTCAATAAAGGAGGGAATAGCGACTAACCTGAAAATTAGACAATTTCAGGAAATAAATAGTGTGCAGTTATCCAAAACATATCGCCAATTGGAAGCAGAGTTGAGACGCCATGGTATTGCTTATTCACAAGCGGGTGGTTTTAGCAGCAAAGGCAGCGAGTCGATAGTGTTGACGAATACCGATGCACAAAAACTTTCTGATTTAATCAACCCTATCAATACCGTAGCTAAGACTTATATGGCATTCAGCGAACAACATAACATTTTTTTAGGTGATATCACTGACAATGCTACCCATACCAAGATTGATTCAGGCTTAGCAATGCCTAAACAGTTTGCATCGTTCAGCACTGGCAGCCTATCCAGTGCAGAGCAGAAATTTAATCATATCAGCCGACAAATTATCTCAACAGTAGATAGCATCATTGCTTCGAATAACACAGGCGACCTAAATGCGGTAAGCATTTATAAACAAAGTGGTGGTTATGATCTTTTTGATATAACCCGAGAGCACAGCGAGCTAAAAAAACAATACCAAGCCTTTGAACTTTTCGTTGATAAATATTCAACCGTATTTGATAACTCACCTAATGTAGATATTCCTGCCCAACTAGTTATTGATAAATATCAGCAATACAAAGCATTGATTCATAAAGGGGAGATTGAACATAACACTGAGCGAGATAACTTAACTAGAAAAAAACAAGCTACCGCTAATGCAAGTGCTGCCTACTTAAAAAACATTAAGACGTTAGGCGTTGCCGCACAATTTAGTGCCATTGGTTATCCTGATGCAATGTTATCTCTCGGGCGTTTGGGTAACCCGTTCGATAGTACCTATGCCACAGTGCAATGTTTAAGTAGCTTGTATGCCGCGGTAGAAGTGAGTAAGTCAGGCAAACAAGTAGAAATCAATTTTGGTGACAATGGCGTCTTTGGTATTAAACCGCAGTACACCATGAAGCTTAAGTTAGTGAAAGATTATGTGGCGCAGTATGTCCTTATGGACTTAATCAGCCATGATGAATCGGCAAGTACGACCAGCCGAGGAAAGGTATTACATTTTGTTAGCTTAGTACGCCAGTGTGAAAAACGAAATGGCATTAAGTTAATTAACTAGGCAGGGAGCAGTAATGAGTTGTGATATTAGGTTTAATTCACCTTTAAATTTAAAGAAAATGGGACTGTTGGCATTAGCTTTTGGTTTATGCTGCTTCGCAATGGGGGCTGTGCTTTTCATCAATGAGCCGACCCCTTTACCTAACATAGTTACACGGTTTCTTGGACGTAACCCCGAATTTTGGGAAACCGCAGAATTATTTGCTAGAGTCCTTGGGAGCCTTTGCATTGTATCAGGTGCAATGTTGATAGATTTAGGAACAAGATTTTTATTCTCTAAAAAATATAAAGCTGCTTACGTTAATGTAACAAGCGATAGTCTTTCACTACCAAATCTTATGACAGGAGCGCAATATGTAATACCCTGCGCAGCACTCATGAGTATCGAAGAGATAAACAATAGTATTTGTATTACATACCGCACTGATACGGGGGAAAGCTCAAGTCATCTATCTTCATTCGCAGTAAAAGATTCAAACGGGTTTATTACGTCGGTTAATGAACTATTATCTAATCAAGCAGCAAATCAAGCAACTAGTGACCTTCAAAATCAGCATCTATACTCAGTGATATTTGAAGGTGATAGCTCACCTGTCGATGATGTAGAGCGTCAGTTGACTTTGTTATCGAAGTTAGTAAAACGCTCGTTGAAGCAAATTAAACATGAATATGCACAGGGGAAGGTGGTTGTTAAACGTGATACTTCAAAAGAACAGGCTGTGAAGCTAAAATCTGGCTTGAAGAAGTACAAAATAGACGTGACTTGCCTAAAAGCACCGAATGTAGTTAAGCTCAAAGATAACTCAGCCCAGCCCAAATCTATGCCTTTTATTGCGCCAACGTTTTCTGTTATGGCTGCTTGGGTAATACCCGGAGGTTTTGCTTTTTGGTTGCTCTTAAACAGATACCTGCTAAGCCAAGTGAATGATAGGGTTAAACTTAAACCTAGCCTGTTTCTTATTGCCTTACTTTGCGAAGTGCTTACTTATGAAAATTATGAAAGTGAAGTTGCTTTCGGAGTAGTTGGGTTGATATGTATAGTTTCAGCGATCTATATTGCTTTTGCCTTAAAACGGACACTGGAAAATGAATTTAGCATTAAGTTAAGTGCTGTTAAAACAGTGTTGTTCAACGTGCTGTATATAAATTACAAGACCAATCAAATTGTTGTGGAGGCTGATACCAATAGTGATAAAGCATCAAATTTTAATAATTAGCTACTAAATCTAGTTGTTATTTTAATTGGAGGTAATGATTTCGAGCTTCAGAACCTAAACCCATATATTATCTGCCGGAGAATAACTTCCAGATGTAAGCTAAAACATACACGTATTTATGAAAGTGTTGAGAAACGCGACATATTTATTACAAACTAAGTAATCAAACGTGGTCTATCAGAACCCCAGATGAATTCTTCCTTGTTCACGATTAATATTGAACTAAAGTATTTTGAATAGGTAGCCCTTAGCTCCGAGTCTGTTACTCATTAATTGTTTATTTAGCCCAATCTTTATAAATGGGTTTTATAACCATTTGTTGATAAACTTCAATATATCGAAATTCGCTTCTAACTCTTGGGTCGGCAGGGTCCTTTGTTATTCCATGCTTGGTAGTCATTGAAATAAATAAATTTAAATGTAACTTTCTTAGAGCTTTAATAATAGTTTCTAATTGAAGATAAATGTTGTGTTTTTCTAAGTCTTTTTGTAAATCAACAAAAGGTTTAGGGATATCAAATGTATAACCTTTTTTGAATATATAGAACTTTTTTCCACATCCAAATTTCCAATCATTCTGACTACTTTTACCTGTCCAAAATCCTAATCCCATATCCGTGTGTCTAGTCATCACCAATTTTTTGTGTAAATACAAACCAATAGCGATATCACTTTTGCTTAATTCTGGGTGTGTTACCAAATTCAACCCAAAATAGTCAATGTCATATGAGTGCTTATTTTGATCTTTAAATAAATATCCACAATCACCTCCTTTGTGGTTTTTTATCTTTTTTAGAAACTCTTCTTTTCTTGATTCTAAATCAACCACAATAAGCGGGTTAGCCAGAGTACCAAGAGTTTCTTTATGTTTAGAATTTAAGATATTAATCATAAGTCGATAAGTGTCGAGTAAAGTTATGAAAGTATTAACTAAAGAACTCTTGAAGTCCAGTTGGTTAAGGGGCTAGAGACTAGTTGATATCTTTTGACTTTACAAAGTTATTCATCTTTTTGTTTTATGTAAATAAAGAGGTCTTAACTTTATGTTATTAAAGGTTAATTTTTGTTATGCAGTAGGGCTATTTTACCGCTATTACTTGAGTCAGTAAATCTTACAATAGGGATACTATGAAGCAAAAGTGTCATGCCAAAAATAATCGAGGAGATAATGTATGCCTATTAGTAAAAAGCATATAGCTAGAAAAAAACATAAGGAAAACCAAACTATAACATCAAGGAGGCGATTTGGAAGCTTGCCAAGTAGTATAACTTCCTTTAGTGATGAAGTATCTAATATTAGTAAGGACGCGAGTGAGTTCATGGGTACATCCTACATAGAGGATCTTAGGGTTGATGAATTAAATGATAGCTTTGAAGCAATATTGTCAACAGTTAAAGGTGAAATAATTACCAAGGAAGAAGTTAAGAAAATTGGAAACTTCTGTCGGTTGAATAGTCGATACAATGATTTGATTGTTCATAACCTCATTGAAAATAATGTTCCCCAAAAAGTAGGAACGGGCCAAGGAGAGTTTTTTGATAAATATTTCGGGTGGCCATCGTATACCGTATCCAAAATGAATAAACGTGCTAGCACTTTGATAGCTCTTTCTTCTGAGAAGTATGAGGACTGGCCAGATGTTAAGGATGCACATTTAGATGAACTAGCTAAAGTGGGTAGTGAGCTCGGTAAAGAAACAATGGTTGAGTGTTTTAATGAAATTAAGCAAAAGAAATCAGGTAATGGGTTAGAAGATATATCTGTTCCCTTAATTTCTCAAACCGTAGAAAAGCTAGTACTTGAAAGAGAATTAGGTGTTCAGGAAATGAATTATTTCAAAACAGCTAGTGAAGAAATCAATGCATCTAGAATATTGAAGCAAAGTTATGCCGAACCGCATGAGTCTGCTGATGATTTAACATGTATGTTTGAGGAAGAATGTTTACGTGTTAATCAAGAATTTGACGCTTTAGTAGCGGAGTTAGCAGATATTAATCAAAGGCTGGAAAAGAAGGTTGGTGAGATATCAGTTCTCAGTGACAGGCTTATAAAGTCCACATCTTGTTAATCTCTATCTATGTGAGTTTTGCGAATCTCGCAAAACTCTGTCTCTTTATTAAAGTAGCAGTTCATTATGATTATTCAACGTACCAATCCACTATACAGACAGCATTCTAAGCTGATAAACAGCAAATAGAAAAATAAATTTTCCAAATTGATCAGATCTATTATTAACAACCCAACCAAGAATTTCCACATATCAGTTGATAACATATCGCTTACAGTATCGAGTAAGCCTATAATTATCACTGACATATTAGATATATAGAGAAGTGCAGCCGCATAGCACAAGGAGTTAAATCGATGTCACCGATTGATAGATCTAAGCAATTTGACTGTTTCAGTCAGTACGCTTGGAGTAACAAATTTGAAGTAGGGTCTAATCCCTTAATTGATATAAAGAAGAATACCAAGCTCAAAACACTGCTCAGAATTGATGATCTAGCGTATGGAAGTTGTCCTGAACGCTTTCTAGCTGCTTTAAAAAGCGAGTCGTACGCAAAGTATCAGAGTGAGCTAATAAGAGCTTATCTTAAACAACCAGAACAACATTTGAAGTTAGACTGTGACCGATTGGTATTAACGATTAAATGTACAGCTAAAGACATCAGCAGAATAAAGCAAAGAGTGCTGAAACCAGCGTTTAGTGCTTTAGGTGAGCTGCTACATATAAAGAGAGTGCCAGTAGGTAAAATAAACAAAGTAACAGACAGGGAATACGGTAAAGCCAAGACATCTAAAAACAGACCAATATATAAATGCGCCTACAGGGTTACTCTCGCTGGCGACCGACGCCGCTTTCTAAGGCTTTACCTAACTGATGATGATACTACGCCAGCCACATTTAAAGATAAGGATGGTAAGGAAACTAAGATTGAAAGACGGTATGGTGTGCGAATTGATTTTATACCCGATAGGTTTAATGAGTTTGAACTGTCGGCATTGTTTGGTCACCTTAAATCAGCCATTGATGTTAGACGCTACGAACAGTTAATAAAGATTGCACGAGTAACAAGGGTAGATGTTGGCTTCATTATGTTCGGTGTTCTATCCACCTTTGCTTACCCTTACCCAAAAGATGGGCGTGTTGTTAAAAGCTCATGTATTCCTAAAGGTGCATTTGACATTAAAGAAACTACTTACATAGGAAACCAATTTAAGTCATCGCACTCAATCATCTATGAGAAGCTACTCAAAGAATTGAAAGATGATAAAAAGAAAGGGTTAACTCAAGAGCAAATTGAAGAGCGGGTTAAAACTTTAGCCGTCTCCACTAGGGTCGAACGTAGACATTATCCCTATCGAAGCAGAAATAAAGGTAAAGACTTCAATACACTGCCAGATCTGAAGTTACCTTTGCCTGAACTCGCATTTATTGACCCATTATTGTTCAAGTATGTGGATGATGATTTATTAATAGAACTAATGCGAGACAAGACAATTGAAACAGTGTTTAACGCAAAGAAGGCGATTAGCTGTGCTCTGAAAAGCAAGGATGTTAAGAAACGGGCGTTCAAGCTGAACAAACAGTGGTTTGAAGAGGCATCTAAGGAAATGCTTGGTGGCTATCAAGCTTTAATTGTAAATGCTAACAAACCCAGTAAGGTTGATGTCGAAGCATACCTAGCTGAAGGACTTCACTTACCTAAATATGTGCCAGAGGTTAGATCTGTTGAAGGTGCTAGTGCAGTTGATGCTAATAAGTCACAACAACTGGCGATTAAGAGTGATGAACCTAATATTGCAGTAGTAGCTGGTGCGGGCTCAGGTAAAACAAGAACAATTGTTGAGCGAGTGAAATATTTGGTTGAAGAGCAAGGCGTACAAAAAGGTAAGGTGAAAGTGCTTACCTATACAAAAGACGCATCTAAAGAGATTCGAGAAAGAATTGGCGGTAATCAAATATTTGTAGGAACCTTTCACTCTTGGTGCTTTTCACTGCTAAGAGGCTATTTTCCAGAACGATTTGAGAATGTAACTACTTTTTATAAGGGTGAAGATCCTAAAGACAGAAATTTACCACCTAAACAGAAAAAAATGTTAGCGAGAGCTATCTCTGAACCAAGCCAAAAAAGTGCCCTAAAAGCTGAGGCGTTGTACGACTACATCAGCTTTAAAGTCAATACACTTCAATCATTTGACGCATTTATCAAAGATACTAAACTTTCTGATGAGGTGAAAGCTAGTTACAAAGCCTACAATAAGTTAAAGAAGTCAAATAACTTAGTAGACTTCAACGACATGCTATTTAGAGTCTATAGAAGTCTAAGAAAACATCCCGAATTTTTAGAACGCGTTGTAGATAGTACTAGTTACTTGGTTCTTGATGAGATGCAAGATTCAAATACTATTCAATGGCGGACTATAAAGCTATTGATAGAAAATGGTTGTCAACTATTTTGCGTTGGTGATCCTGCTCAGTCTATATATGGTTTCCGAGGTGGTACACCTACTAATTTAGTTCGATTCAACAAGTTTTCAAAAGGAGGTAAATCGTATTCATTGCTTCACTCATTTCGCCTTAAAGCACCAATTCTAGAACTGAGCAACTGGGTTAGAACACAGATACAAGACGAACTAGAGCCATTGCTGCCTATTCAAATGGATGGTGAACTACCATTGCTGGTCGAGCACAATCAACTAGATGAAATGATGCGTTGGCTAGCAAAGGATATTCGCGCAAAGTTAAAATTTGGTTATGGTGTTGATTCAATTAAAATTTTTGTTCGCACAAATATAGTTAAGGACAAAATAGTTAAATACTTAAAGCAAGCTCTTAAAAAAAATAAGCAAATCAGAGAGCCTGATATTAAGAAGTTAGTGATGACAATACATGGTGCAAAAGGGCTTGAATGCCAAGTCGGGTATGTTATTGATCCTAGGTTTTGGAATTCCAAACCTGACACAAAAGATGATCATTTACGTCTTATGTACGTTGCGCTGACAAGAGCAAGTGATGAGCTTATTATTTGTAAATCGCTTTCAGGAAAACGAATATATAATGATGCTCCGACGAGCGACTATTTATTGGATGAATTGTGCAACCAAGACCACTTATTCAAAATGGTTTGAGGTGTCCAGTGCTTTGTACATATCGCCCTAGTGTAACCTAGGGTTTTTGCTATCTGCGTTTTATTCATCCCTTCAGAGTGCTTTAGCCTGATTTGCTTAACTGCTTCAACTTTAAATTCTTGGATATATCGATTGCTTTTGCTCATAAACACCTCTTGTTGAAGTTACAATGTAACCATTTGGTGTCTAGCAAACTATGGGTAGCCCACTAGATCCTAAATATTAGTTATCACATTTAATCACTTCTTCTAAATTTTCATAAAAACAACTATACTGTATTTTTATACAGTCATTGTTTGGTGTTAATATGAAAGTGATACCCGTATACATTGAAGCAGGGATATCAGGTTTTGAATCACCAGCTGCCGAATATAAAGAATTAAGCTTATCTTTAGAAGAATTATTACTTCAACACCCTAATGCTACGTTTTTTGGTTTGGCTAATGGCCGCTCTATGGAAGGTCGAGGGATATTTGATGGTGATGTACTTGTTGTTGATAGAGTAGAGCATGTAAGTAATGACTCTGTCATTGTGGCAAACTTTAATGGCTGCTTTGTTTGTAAAATAATAGATACTGATAAGGCTTTATTGTTATCTGCGTCCGACTCACATAAACCTATTGCAATCACCGCGGCAGATAGTTTTCAGATTGAGGGGGTGGTAAATGTTTCTTTTAGATTACATAAAAAACTACCCGCACTATTATCATGTTTAGCCTAATTGATGCGGTTGCCTTTTACGCTCGTGTTGAAAAGGTGTTTGACCCAACAATACGAGATAAGCCTGTTGTCGTTTTAACGAACAATGACGGTTGTATATGTGCTGTGTGCCCTATGGCACGTGAGCTTGGTATTCCTAAGTTTATACCGTACTTCAAAATAAAATCTTTTTTAGCAAAACATAATGTTGTCATTCGTTCTTCTAATTATGAATTATATGCAGACCTGAGCGAAAGAATGATGAACGTCATTGCTCGTTATTCTGACAGGCATTATGTCTACTCCATTGATGAATCGTTTTTACATTTTAGAAATTTTACTTGTATAGATGACTGGTATGAATATGGTCATGTAATAAGAAAAGCGGTTTGGCGTGAAACTCGATTACCTGTTGGAGTTGGCTTTGGTTCAACGCTCACATTAGCAAAAGCGGCAAACCATGCTTCAAAAAAACTCTCTGGATTTGATGGTGTGGCAGTTATTAACGATGAAGGCTCACGTAAAGAGATACTATCTAGGATGTCATTAACTGATGTTTGGGGAATTGGCTCAAAGTTAGGGAAACGTTTAAGTATTTTAGGAATTAATAATGGCTGGGACTTGGCAAATCAATCACCTAAATCAATGAAAGGTCAGTTTGGTGTTGTTGTTGAACGCACAGTAAACGAGCTTAATGGTATGCCTTGTTTGAATTGGGACGAAGTTGGTCAAGATAAAAAAGAGATATTCTCTACACGTAGCTTTGGTCAACGAGTTACGGATAAACATGCGCTTAAAGCAGCACTATCAAGCCACGCTAGTATTGTTGCTAAAAAGACAAGGAAGCAGCACTCCTTAATTAAACGTTTAGTCATTTTTGCCTCAAGCTCTCCGCACAATGATAGTTACTACAAAAAGTCTGTTGTTTACGAGTTTCCTGTTGCCACAGATAATACTTTAAAGATAGTTTCCGCTATTTCATTTGTTTTTGATAACATTTATATGGCTGGCGTTATGTTTTATCGCTGTGGTGTTGGTGCGATTGAATTAGAAAACAGCCAATTTCAGCAGCAAGATATGTTTAATGTTGCTGTAAATAATCCACAGCTAATGAAATGCTATGATAACGTCAATCACCGCTATGGCAGTGGTGCTATTGAAGTGGCTGTTGCTGAGAAAAATGAGAAGTGGGCAATGAGGCGTAATTTTCTCTCTCCTAGTTACACCAGTAAGTGGTCAGAAATACCTAAGATAGTTTGTTGAGGTAAATATGTGTGGTCGATTTAGTGTGGGTAAAGGGTTAACGCCAATAGTGAGTGAGCTATTTAATACACCATTTAACGTTGAGAGTAACTTCAATTTAAGCCCTAGCCAGTCGGTTGCTACCGTAACTAAAAATAACTCAAACTTTTCTCAAGTTAACGCGCTGTGGGGTATAAAACCTAGTTGGTCTAAAAAGTTGATTATCAATGCGCAATCCGAAACTGTATCGAGCAAACCTACCTTTAAGCAAGCATTTCAACATCAACGCTGTTTAGTACCTTGTAATGGCTGGTATGAATGGAGAACGGAAGAAGGTAAAAAAGTTAAATACTTATTTGAACATGCTAATAAAATGCCTTTGTACATGGCTGGTATATTATTTCAACATGAGCATACCGAGCTTGTAACCTTAACTACTCAACCGAATGATAAATGCAGTAAATATCATAAAAGAATGCCTGTTTTAGTGTTAGCAAGAGATAAAGACAGTTGGTTTAATTCTTCACAGCAAGAGCTTGATTCATTATTGGGGCATGTGGAAGATAGAGTTATAAATGTCCAACGTGTAGACGGGACTTCAGCTATCAGCTAAAGCTTTATAAACAGTAGCTCTGGCACAATTCAATGTTTTGGCTATCTGCATTTTGTTCACACCTTCAGAATACTTCTGCCTGATTTTATCATGTAGCGCCTCGTTCACTGGTTTGCCCTTATACTTACCTTTAGCCTTGGCTATCGCTATCCCTTCGCGTTGACGTTCAAGAATCATGGCTCGCTCAAATTGGTAAATACCGCCAAGCATAGTCAACATCAATTGTTGCATTGGATTACTCTCGCCAGTGAATTCTAGGTGCTCTTTATGAAACTTAAGGCTGATACCTTGTTCAGTGAACTCCTTAACAAGCCTAAGTAAATCTTCAGTATTTCTAGCCATACGGCTAATATCATGACAATGAATGACGTCACCTTCACGGGCGTATTCAATTAATTGTTTCAAAGCAGGGCGGTTAGTATCTTTGCCGCTGCATCTATCTGTGAATGAATGATCCAGCTCAACATTTAACAGCTGCCGATCTGTATGTTGATCTAGGGTTGAAACACGAATATAACCTATATTCTCTGACATAATTTGATACCGTATGTTTTGGGTCTTAGAACTCCACGGTAACTGGCTATTTAGCTTGCCTCAATACTTAAAGCAGACACTCTTAGGCAGTAAGAAATACGGCTGTTTTGAGTACCCTTAAACCACACGCTTTACGATCAAACATGGTCAAACCTAGGTCAGTTGTTGGATCAAATCATATGCTGTAACTCGGTTTTTTTCAGTGGGTTAGGGGTAATGTCCACTTGGAGTAAGGTTAAACTATACAACTTTAATATTGTTTTTATAGTTATGTAACTTACCGTAAAATATATAAAATTCAGAAAATACGGTTATTTAGACTGTACTTGAAATATACGGTCGAATACTTATCTGTACAGAGTACGTATAGACTTACTTTAAATGTTCACAGGTTGATGTTTTGAAGTCATATGAACCATCGTGTACAACACCAATTATTACAGCAGTCTTACTTATATAAGAAATCCTTTCTCCTTCCCCCAGCTTGCAATGTGTATACTGCTCCATTTCAAAATTAAAAGCATACCATTTAGTAAAAGCATCTAATTGATTTGTATACCACCTGTTATCACCATTAAACGACCAACTTAAAGTCAATAAACAGGTCATGGCAATGATCCTTGACAGTAATGTAACCCCACTAACCATTTCGTGTTTAACTCTAGGCTGCATCCAAAACGTTAATACATTCTTTGCTGACAAGTTAATTTTGGTCGAACTGAATAAAATTAATGTGAGTGGAAAAATAAACATCCCAAGTACACCGAAAATTAGTGAAATAACTAATGGGGCAATCAAGAGTGATAGGAGAGTTTGGGTATAAATAAAAGGGGATGATGGAACTTGTAGGCTACTATTAATTAGTAAATTAGCGAAGGATAGGCTCAACGTTGTCCCAATAATACCACCAATTGAAATAAATAATTTCCCTAAAGGAGCCCTCCAAATGGGATGTAAAATACTCTTCACATAAGTTATAAATCCATAAGTAAAATAACCAGAGTTATCCAGTATAGAGAGGGGATTGAGCTGCTGCCTAGAGCTTTATTTGTGATCAATATTGCCACCAATGATAGAAGTGCTAACAAGTAAGCAGCTCTTTCTTCAGAAGCACTATTTAGGCTAGTTTTTATGTCGTAGGAGATAATATCGATGACTCTATTGAATCCATTCATACGCAATGCCTTCTTTATTAATTGTCTTTAAATAACACAACTTGCTCAACATAGTTAACAGCAACGTTTATGTTATGGAAGTGATATTTATTTGGTTTATTTTCTTTCCTTTGATGTATAGGGACCCAATCCGTTTCTTTCACGTAACAATTTCCGTACACCAATACTTCATCATTGAGAGTAAGGTCATTTGTATCGATATTTTCGTCCTTAATGGCAAGACTAACAGTAGCTAATGGTGTTATTTCACCAACCATAGGAACAAAAGGACTATGCAGTTTAATAGTTGCGTATGGAAATTTATCTGTAGCAGGAGTAATGCTTCTAATATGGCCGTGGAAACAGAGCGGGTATTTTTTCTTCAATTTAGTTAACCTCAACTCGGGATAAGAATTGAACTAAATGCCTGTTCCACGATCCGATCTTTCAACCAAGAAAAAAACAGAAAGATAACAAGGAACAGGCATGAATAAATTAGTTGAAATTTTCTGTGATGTCGATGACTTTTGTCGAGTCTTTATTCCTGAACTAGAAAAACAACTTATCTCGGATGGAAGTCAAAAGCGTAGACGCTCAGGTCGCATGATGATGAGTGAGATAATAACAATTATCATCGCTTTTCATATGTCTAACCACCGAGACTTTAAGAATTACTATATTGGCTTTATCAGTAAATTTTATCGAAGCTATTTTCCTCATTTATTGAGTTACACGCGATTTCTCGAAGTAATGCCTAGAGCGATTATTCCTTTATCAAGTTACTTTTCAACACTTAAAGGAAAGCCCACAGGCATCGAATTCATTGATTCTACCAGTATCAAGGTTTGTCATAACTTGCGTATTCCTAGACATAAAACATTTGGTGGCATTGCTGAGCGAGGTAAAGGGACTATGGGGTGGTTTTACGGATTTAAGCTTCATTTGGTCACGAATTTTAAAGGAGAAATTGTTGACGCTAAACTGACGACTGGAAATGTCCATGATACCAAGCCTGTGCCTGATTTAACCAATAAACTCTCTGGTAAATTATATGCAGACAAAGGTTATATCAGTAAGAAACTATCCGAAAAATTAAAAGATAAGGGTGTCGACTTGATCACAACAGTACGACGAAATATGAAAGCAAAAGCGATGTCATTATGGGATAGAGCGATGCTCTCAAGGCGCTTTATTATTGAAACGATTAATGATCAGTTAAAGAATATTTCTCAAATAGAGCACTCGCGTCACCGAAGTCCTAATGGCTTTATGTTGAATATGTTAGCTGGTTTGGTGGCTTACTGCCTAAAGGAAAGTAAGCCAACCCTTAATATAACTGACGTTGAAAGAAACTCGATAGTTTCGGCTTAAACCGATCTGAGGTTAGTTAATAGGTGACTGGCATCCAAATATTCATCAGGTTCAAAATAGAACTTATTCCACTGTATCTTTTTCCCTTGATACTTAAGAGAGATCAATCGAGCCAGTTCTTTTTCAGCATCAATTGCTGCTCTTAAAGTAAGGATTTGTCGAACAGTATTTAAATAACTAGTGGCTCTACCATTCCTAATAAATCTTTTGCCTTTTGGTGCTTTTTTCTTTTCTCCATCAGGAATATTATCTTCAGGTGGGGAAGTTTTGGTTTCTTTCTTAGCGTTATGTAGGATCTGCAAATTAAAGTCATACTTGCCATCACCTATAGCACTAATCACGTCATTATCCGAGTCTCGAACAATGATATCAACTAGCCCTTTGGTATTGTATGAGCATTTTTCTGCATGAATTTCATGTGGCTTTAACTTGAAGAATGATGGAACGACTATTGTCTTATCAAATCTACGTTGTTCGTAGGTGCCAATAAATGTCATTTTTGCCTTACAATTTTCACTAGTACAACTATATTCACCAATATGTCCTTTTTCACAATCCTTTACCGAGACAATTACTCCAGTAGTAATGTCCCTTACTTTGCTTACTTTAATTCCCATAAAATACTCCAGTTACAACTTATATACTGATCGATTTGTTAAGTCAGTTTGCTTAACAATGTAAGCACAACACCAGCAAATTCTTCTGAATTATTTACTATTGCGTTTACTTTGTTATTTCGTGTTTCTGCTGATTTAACTATTTTCAATAACTCAGCTAACTTTTTAAGATCTGCTGGCTCAGGAAATAGCTCATTAACTTCATCATCAGTTAATCTAGTGATAGATGAAATGTGCGATGCTAGTTTGATATCTACGGCATCAACTGATTCAGTGATAGCTTGATCTAAGTTTTCGTCAAATTCTTCCCAGTTAATAGGCATGTGAGTCTCCTTTATTTAATTGATTCTTTAATGTTTTTAATTTTCTTTACAAATTTATTGGCAGAATCAACTTTATCATTTACCTTATGTCCTGCAGCCAACAAGCTAGACACTGCACTGTCTGTTTTATCTATAATGGTTGAAAGTTTGTCATCGGTCACACCAACCATTTCCAAGTAACGGTCTCTATTTTCAGTAACCTCTGCTGCTGATAATAAAAAACTGGTGATACTGTTATTAATGCTCCTTGCTTGTTCATACTCGGCTTTAATATTGCGCGAAATGTGTCTTTCTAATTCATCAAGTGGCTGGATTAACTCAATACGTTTTTGATTGATCGATTCTTGTAGTTTCGGTCCTGTTTTCATTAAAAATGTTAGTCGTTGCTGTTTATTATTTTCAGAAACAATTTTACTCCATGCGTCTGCAATGAACGGCTTTTGAAAAAATTCACTCGCAAATTCAGGCAACCAAACCTCTTGAATAAACCGATCTACTTCTACCCGTTTCTGATCAAAGTATCTGTTTAATAACGTGACGTTGGCATTCTCTAATGCAGATATCCTTTTACCTAATTCGCTAGATAAACTAGGGGCTTCAGGAGGTATACTGGCACAGCCTGATATTAATACTAAACAAATGATTACCATGATGTAATTACGCATGCTTATGTTCCTTTTCCTAGTTTCTATTTGTGGCGACAATGGCTAGTTTCTTACGGTAAGTACTTATTGAATGGTCCGCTAATGGTTTGCCCCACGGAAGTTTCTTTATAAGAAATGCCTTAACTCTGTAAAAGAAGCTTACAGAGTAGAGTAGATCGACGCCGCTATAATCACCGTCTTTACAATTAGTTAAATAGCGCATATTGCCTCCGTGCAAATAGCCACCAAACTTTGATAAGAGAAAGTTTCTAATGCTTTCTCCAATATGGCTCCATTTTAGTAACCAACCTAGAAGTGAAATAATCTCATCGCTAGGTGGCATCATAGTTACACAATCCGCTGAGTTTACTAGCCTATAAACCGGAGCTTTAATATCTGAAACCCAATCTGCATCACCAACTCTAGGTGAACCAAAGGTATAACAAGCTGAAACCCCACCAATATGTAATAATTTTTTTGATGCAATCGTGGCCAATGCACCACCTAGGCTGTGACCAGTGATGAATAGTGGCTTATCTTTAAGATCTTCTTGGTTAAGCCTTGCCTGAACATCGATAGCAATTTCTTCGTATGCCTGCTTGAATCCACTATGCACCATACCACCACTATCGCATGCTACTTTCGTAGCTTTTACATCTGATTTTATATCTTTAATACTGGTTGACTCAGTACCTCGAAAAGCCAAAGCAATAAATCTATTCGTCGATATCAAAATAGCTTGTGTACCGTTAGAGTCAAATGTCTCGATTAATTCTGCATTTAACAAGTCTAATTCTGCTACTAACCTTTCCGCTTCGGCTTCATGGTCATAACCTACAACATCTAGCAACTTAAGCAGGCTCGACTTCTTAGTTTTTTTAGCAAATTCTTCTAAATATTTGGTTACCAACTCTTTTTGTTGATCGTTCGTAAATAGAGGGTTGAATCTAAGGTAGGCCAGCTCTGAAAAACAAGCCATAAGCCATGACGTTCTATCGCTATATGCTTGGCGATATGTGGGTACTTCTTTGGTCAGTAACTTATTGACCATCTCAATTTCTAAAGCATTTTGCGCTATTACATTTTTCATTTGCACTACCTTCGATTTAAGTAAAAGACTAGCTAGAGCTTGGCTCTAGCTATATACCGCTTCAGTTAAGTCAACCACATCAGCTGTCGGCGCATTACGCTTAACTGATTCAATGCCATTATCGCGGCCTTGGGTGGAAACATACATTTCACTAGTGCCAATCACTTGACCGTTATGAACCGATTGCAAGTTAAAATAATATTGATCATTGTTCGCTGTTTTTCGTTCGTAGTTAGTGTCAGTTGGTGAGTTTGCCTTAACGGACGAAATGCCACCTTTGCAATTAGCTTTAGTGGTATAGCCTTCACTGCCAAGTATTATTTCGCCGTTACCAGCTTTAAGACGGAAGTAGTAGTTGCTATTAGCAACGCTTTTAAATATTTCAAATTTACCATTACTCATTTTAATAGACCTTATCTGTAAAAGTTAAGCCAGTTAACCAGATATTAAAGCAATAACTGCTGGCAACTATTAATATAACAAGGTTATTCTGGCGAAGTCAAGCCGGTTAAGCAGATTTATTTCACTTTATTGCTTTATAGACGAATTCTATACCACCAGACTCTGCAACTTGCTCGCAACGGGAAATATAACCCTTGGTATATAACTTCTTCAGCTTACTACTAGCATTGGGGACATTAATCTTTAATTTATCTGCAAGACTAGCGGCCGTAACTTCACGAACTTTCATTATGACTTCAATTACACTGGATAAGCTCGTTCCGGGGTTATTCCCTAATATTTTGTATTGATCACCCGTCCATAATACAAGAGGTTGGTCTTTATATTCTGCTGCTAAATTCCAGTTGAAGAATGTATCAGCAGACATATCGCCACTAATGAAGAACCATTTTCCTTCATCTCTGTATTGTTTAGCAATTGAAAGAACACTTTCTCTAGGAAAAGACGCATCAGTTTTTTCTATGCCATCAAGAGAAATATTGAAAGTATTTTCACTGAAATTACTAGTAACGATTTCTAGTAACTTATCATATACAGCTTTGCCTTCTTTGGTTCCATGTGCATCAGATCTGTTGGTTAGATCGAAAAGTTTTATTATCATATTGATATCCATCACTCTGGTTCACTGTCTTAATTTAAGCAGATTAGTTTAGATTGTTCAATGCTAAAGTCAAAACAAATATTTGTTCCCGGAATCGATTTAAGGTCATCGTACTGTCTTTCAAGCTTAAGTTTTTCATCTTTCCAAGCAAATCGAATTGAAAAATTTTCTTGTCGTATTGTAATTTTTGCTCCAAGCATTTTTGCTTTCATTGCCCCAATATACAATCCTAAGCCATGGTCAGGATCCGTTTCTGGGTCATGTCTCGTAAGCTTACCGACAGTTAATGCTTTTTGAATTAACTTAATATCAGTAAGTTTTGTTAGCTTATCAGGCTGGTCATTTTTGATTAATGCCGGACGTAATGTATTTGCTATACCTTGCCCACAATCAGAAATAACTATTTGCGTGAGTATTGTATTCTCATTCCTACTGTAGGTTTGGCAAGCGGCAAGACCATGGAGTTCAGTTTGTTCTAGGTCAAAAACATGATCATATACGTTATTAAAAATCTCGGCTATAAAAGTAAAAATAGGATCAAAACCTTTCTCAACGGATGCCTTAGAAACTAGCCAGTTATTTAAACTTTTAAATAGTGCCTCCGGAATAGAGTCATCTTTAAAGTCGGGTAGTAATTTTTTAAATTCAACTAGACGATTAGTATTCCCTTCATATTTTATGGACAAGTCTACTTCGGGTCTTTTAGGCAGTATAACTACATCCGGATGTAAAACTTTATAAAAGCCTGCTCTATTTAGATAAGACAATGAATCTTTAGATAAAGTCATGTCTATTGTGACTTTCCGTCCAGCTAATGCTACTTGATTAACAAGACAAATGAATCGAGCTATTGCATCCATCATGAGTTTACTGTCTTTAGCAAACTTAACAGTTATATCTTCGCTGCCTATTTCTGAATACTTTGAAGTATTAAGTGTCTTTTCAAAAGCATAGGAGCTTATCCACTTTGAGGGGAGTTCAATAGCAACTATTGGATATTCCCCTTGGTAATGCCACCCGAATGTATTGTTGTCTTTGTGTAAACAGTCAAAATGTTGAATTTGTTGGTTTATTTTTTTTCTAGTGACACCTAGAAGTTTACCTATTTCTTTTGCTGTAATACCGGGCGTTTCTTTTACACAATCTATTATCTTTTCCTTCATCTTATTACTTCTTTCCATAAATAGATTAATTGGTTTTGCATTAGTAAATTAATGGGGATAATCCAGTTAAATTCAAGATAGTAGGTAACATTAATGCGTAATAGCATGTTAGGTATGCGAACTCTACAAGCTAGGTAGAAAAAAGGCCTCTATTCGCAACCTTGAAGTTAGTGTGATTCATTAACGTATTTTGATGGAAATATTGGTTAAAATCAAAATCAAGACAACTAATGTTTTCCTTAAAAATCAGATGGATATAAACATAATAAGAGTTGACTTATGCGTCATCTCACCAATTTTAGTAACCGCTTGATTCGTCGAGCGGTTTTATAAAATCCTTTCTTATCAAACCGTTACAATGAAAGAATGGTACGCGGTGCGGTACATGGCTCTTTATTTTTCAAGTTTAATCTGCCATCAAGATCTAGTATGCTGTTATGACGCACAATTTCTGGCAACTATCAGATTAATATTAACCAGGCAAATAAATAGATAATAGAATTAATTTAAAATAAAGCCCATAAACGGAGGATTCGTTATTGTTTACTTTCGAATAATACTGATTGCAATTGTGGTGAGTTTTTGCCTTTTAGGGTGTTCTCAATTCAATAGCGTCATAAATTTAAAGAGAATCCAGCTATTACAAGATAATAGTCAAGGAGTTGATGGCTTAAATAACGCACGCTTAGCTAGATTCACTCCAGACTTCTCTCAAGTACTTGTTATTAGTGCTGATGATGATTCGCTTACAACCTTCGAGCTAGATAAAAAACTCAAGCTTACTTTTATAGAAATCCATCAGAATGACGATGATATTTCTGGAATGAGGGGAGCAACCAAGTTTGTGATTTCTGCCGATGGGAATCGACTATTTTTAGTCAGCTTTTATGATAGTGCTTTGGTAGTATTTAACAAGAATTCAGAAGGTTACTTTCAATACCAACAGACCATATCTGATTATGTAAAATGGTTTACAGAAGACGGCGATCCTCTTCCTGTACCAGAAGAATCTGACAAATTGGGTATTTTGGGAGCTTACGACATTGTCATGACTCCAGATAACCAGCAATTATTGGTAGCTGGTTCTGCTAGTAATTCATTGAGTATATTTGATTTGGGATCGCAAGGGGAAATCACTAGCAGTCAAATAATACGCGATAGCCAAATACAAAATTACGGGCTTAAATCTGCAGTAAGTGTGAATGCTTCACATGACAATAATTATGTGTTCGTCGCCAGTTATGAGGAACATGCTATAACTGTGTTTACGCGCTCAAAAACAGGAAAGTTGACTTTTAATCAAACACTTAGAAATAATCAAAATGGTATACATCAGATGGTAAATCCTCACAGTTTAGCCAGTTCTACTGATAGCCAATTTCTCTATGTAGCTTGCGATGGAGCCGTAGTCGTTTTTAGGAAAGTTGATGGAGAATACACCTTTTTTCAAACTGTAAGTAATGATGATGAAGGTATTTCCGGTCTGTCGGGCGCTGTTGGGATCACTTTAACACCTGATAATAAATATGTTTTTGTAGCGAGCGAAAAAGATGGTGCTCTTGTCGTTTTTTCACAAGAGTCTAGTGGGATATTGCAATTTGTATCGATCATACAAGAGCCTGAAATTGAAGGTGCCTCATCCGTGATTGTTAGTCCAGACGGCGAATATTTATTGCTTACAGCTGGAGACGAAGGGAATTCACTATCTCTTTATGAAATCACTAGATAGTTCCAAAATGGATAAATAGGGCTACTAAAAGAATAAATCGAATGACCTCATATTTACTGATAATGAGCACTGTGGCTATTTCTTATTATTCAGTAGGCTAAATGCATGTAATCACAGAAGGGCGTTTCTAATGTCAATTGAGGGCAAACACTTTGAAAAATTTAGACGAGTTATTACTGCTATTGCTTGCAGCGTTATAATAAGTAACGCAAACGCCAGTTTAACGTCGAGTGGCGAAGGTAAATCCAATCAGGTTGATGCTGTATTTGATCAACTGATAGTCGGTGACTCACCTGGCTGTGCCGTTGGTATTTATCAGGATCATAAAATTATTTACAGCCAAGGGTATGGCTTAGCAAATATTGAAAACGATGTGTCAATCACTCCACAATCCGTATTTGATATAGGCTCTACCTCAAAACAATTTACTGCAGCGGCAATTATTAAACTGCAACAGCAAGGAAAGATATCAATAGAGGATGACGTCAGGGAATACCTACCTGAATTACCTAAATACGATAAAATAATCACTATCAGGCATTTACTAAATCACACCAGTGGGCTACGTGATTACATTCAACTGATGACATTGGCTGGTTTTGATATTGATGATGTCACCACCGCTGAGGATGCATACAACATTGTGGTACGTCAGAAGAGCCTTAATTTCGACCCTGGCTCCGAATTTCTATACAGCAATACGGGCTACTTTCTGGCTTCACTAATTGTTGAACGTGTGTCTGGGAAGTCACTCAAAGAGTTTGCTGATGAGCATTACTTTTCTCCACTAGGAATGAGGTCGACAACATACGTTAACTCACACAAACAACTGTTAAAGAATCGGGCGTCAGCTTACAATTTATCGGAGTCTAATACTTACCTGAGAGACGTTTCTTATTGGGAGCAAAATGGTGATGGTGCTGTCTTTACCACTGTCGAAGATTTGTTAGCCTGGGATAGTGTGTTTTATAGCGAGCAGCCAACCTACCAGTCACTAAAGAAATCATTGTACAAAAAAGGTGTGCTCAATGATGGAAGTGAACAAGACTATGCGCTCGGTTTAACGCATAGTGAGTACAAAACTATAAAATTGGTGCAACATGGTGGAGCTTGGGGAGGGTATCGGGCGCAATTAATTCGTGCTCCAGAGCACAAGTTTTCTGTGGCCATATTATGTAACTTAGCGAGTTTTGCCCCAACAGTGATTGCTCGTAAAATAATAGATATCTATTTATCTGATCACATAAAGAACAATAGTACTGAAGTCGCCAGTACAAAGAAGAGAAAAAGTGAAAACATTGCAAGTATGGTTTATCAGCCTAAAAAAATTGATAGTAAACGATTGAAACAATATGTTGGCAGTTATGAGTTTTCCGATTATCCGGGCAACATGATAGAAGTCCTGTATCAAGATGGTAATTTTTCAATAGCAGCACCAGATGAGCCAGTGACAAGTTTAGTTAGCGCATCGGATATACTATTTATTGATGATAAAGGTAAAGCCGTTATTGAATTTGAACTTGATCAAGATAACAACGCGGTTGGTGGGATGTGGTATCAACCAGGCTCACGACAAGCGTATCAATTAAGTAGAATAACTCCATATCATCCTAAAAAGAATGAGCTAATGTCATTGACTGGCAGATTTTATAGTGAGGAGTTAAATGTATATTATGATATGCAAGTTGAAGGTGAAGTTTTGCAGTCTATAGGTAGAACCGGAAAGTCAGTGGAGCTTGAATTTGTAGCAAGAAATCGTTTAATCAGTGATAGCTTTCAGTTACCTGAAATAAGGATTCAATTTGACATAAATGGCCAAGTTAGCAGTTTTTCTATTTCTGTTGGACGTTCTAAAAATTTGTTATTTAATAGAATTGATAGTTCTCTGTGTGGGTATAAGGAACAGCATATAGTAGATTCCTGCTCGGTAGGAAAATTTGAACGAAACGATTAACTGCCCGATTCACATCGTTCGGATGATTATTTTGTAATAAATTCAGCTTATTTTTCAAAGAAGTAGGCTTCATATATTCCTTGCTAGTTTTAAAAGCTACAATTATGTTGATATAATCTATATTCAAAATTTTAAGTGTTGCGATGCTTCATTTTCTTGCGAACGCCATTATTTATTTCTACATTTATCCTTTAACTAGCGAAGCGTAAGCCTCGGTGCTTTCCCTTGAATATAAAGTGTACCTGACCTCATTTATTTTTATTAAAATCCATTTTGATAGATAAAATTAAGTAGTGTTATTAATTTTTAAGGGGGACTTATGCAACCAAAATTTTTGAAGACGTTATTCCATTGTCTGATCTTAAAGTTAATCCGCGTAAAGTGGTAAATCATGTGAAAGACTCTCATCGATCTGTGCTAGTAACAAGTTGAGGTCGTGGTATTGCTGTTGTTCAAGGTTTAGAACATTTTGAGAAAACAGTTGAAGAACTTGAATTTATTAAGGCCGTAGCCAAAGGGATGTTAGATATTAAAGAGGGTAAATCGCTGATGTAAAAACAAGGCTTGGTTTGCCGTTGTGAGAATAGAGTTTTCAGAGTCGGCAATTCGTGACTTGCAGAATATTAAATTTTACTATCTTGAACAGCAAGTACTGCATATTGGTGATAAACTTATTAGAGATATTATTAATCACATAGAAACACTCCCAAGTAATCTGGAAATGGGCTGGCTAGTGCCTGAATTTCAAATGCAACACATAAGAGAGTTAATCCATTCATCATTTCGGGTTGTTTACACTCTAGATGATGCCAGCATTCAACTAATTAGAGTGTGGCGCAGTGAGCGATTAATGATATTACTTGAAAACCATTAAATTCCTGTAAATCAGCAAAGCAAAAATTAATTGTGAGTTAACTTATGCGTCAACTCACTTAATTCTTAAAAGCCTCGACAGTGATGTCGGGGCTTTTTAATGCCCATCCATTTATTTACTTTTCCACGATTTTCTAAAAACTCTTGTTTAACAGCGTATTAACATATCTCGCAAGAATCGAATTGTGAAGAGATAAAGGAAGATTACTCATTTGCATTTATACTTGTGCTTATAACCGTTAATATTTTATTAATCGTAAAAATCAAATATTGCTGAATGAGGGATTAGGCAGCAGGTGAGTGCCTAATGAAAGCAAAGAATAAAATACTTATTGTTGAAGATGATATTGATATAGCTGAAAGCTTAGTGCTTTTTTTTCAACATCAAAATTATCTAGTAAAACATATTGATGATGGTGCATTAGCCGTTCAAAGTGTGAAGGATTTTCACCCTGACATCATTATTATGGATCTGATGCTACCGAATCAAGATGGTATTACTTGCTGTCAAAAAATTCGTCAGTTCAGTAATGTTCCTATCATAATGCTGACCGCAAAAGTTGAACAAGCTGATAAACATGAAGGCTTAGCCTCTGGTGCAGATGACTATGTTTGTAAGCCTTTTGATATTATGGAGTTAGTTTTACGTACGAAAGCAATTTTATCGCGTACTAAAGGCCATGTGAGTTTTACAAAAATCACTGTTGACCAAGATAAAACCAAAATTGTTTATCAAGGAAAGAAAGTTCTACTTTCTACAATTGAATTTAATCTATTCAATCTGCTTTTTAGTCACCCTGAACAAATTTACTCTCGAGAAAAAATACTACATTTAGCATATCCACAATATCGACATATTACTGATAGAACTGTTGATAGCCATGTGAAAAAGATTAGGAATAAGTTTAAAGAAGAGGGAATTACTGATAACCCCATTGAGTCTATTTATGGTGCAGGTTACCGTTTTGCACTTAAGTAAACTTACGGCAATAACTAATAAAGTTAGATGCTTGCCATTGCTTATTTTTGTTATTTTTTTAATAACTTTCTACCCGAGTAGCACTCAAGCCGCAGCCGTTATTGAACAATCAATTGAGGAGAAACTATCGGCTATTGTTTCTTCTTCTAAATCAGCGGAAAGGAAAGTAATAGGGTTGGTGGCGTCAAGCCAAGGAGACGACCTTGTATTGGTTAAGCTTAAACTCATTAAAATTTATAGAAAAAGCAGTCAGCACAAAAAGGCCGCGGAATTACTTAACCAATTGTTAAATGATTTGCAGCAATTTGATGATGAATTAAAAATTAATATACTCATCAGCCACGCTCAACTTCAGCGTAGCAACAATAAGTACGCTGACGCTGCCAATACTATGCTAACCCGCGTTTTACCTATAGCGTTACCCAGCTCGCCTCAGCTCGCTAAAATCTATCAATTAACCGGTGTTTTTTTCCGCTTACAAATGAAGTTGGATCAGGCAAAAAAATACTACCATTTGGCTTTAAAACACTTTCGTGATGTTAATGATAAGGAAGGTGAAGCAAAAATATATAGCAACTTAGGTGTGCTTTATGAATCACTTGGTGATTTGGTTTTAGCAGCTGACTACCAAAAAAAAGCGATGCGCTATTTTGAAAAAGTAAATGATGTAGAAGAACTTGCCACAAACTACTTTAATTTAGGTGAGCTTTACTTTCGCTCAAAAGACTACCACAAGTCATTGGCATTTTATGTGCAAGCGCTAGCGCTGGATACACAGCTAAACAGTATGCAAGATGTTGGCTACGACCATCATCGAATTGGTACTATATTTTTACGGCAGCGCAATTTTATCGAGGCATTAGCTTCTACGCAAAAGGCAATTGAAATATTTATAAACTTGTCGGCGCAACAAGTGCTCTCACGTGCCTATGTTCAGCAAGCAAAAATTTATGCTGATATGAATAATAGCAATGCTCGACTTGAGAGCTTGAACTTAGCTAAGAACTCAGCTCAACAGGCAGCCTCAGATCATCAATTAAGAGTTGTTTGGCATAGCTTTGGTCGGTATTACTTAGAGAAGGGGGAGTATCAAACAGCAAAAAGCTATGCCAAAAAGGCTCACGCTCTCTCTGATAAACTTGGCTTATCAATATACCAATTAGATGATTATGAATTATTATCACAAATTTATGAAAAACTTGAAAACTATCAACTTTCTTATCAGTTTCTACAGTTAGCGTTTAATATCCAACTACAGCTTAATTCTGAGCAACAAATTAAAGAAATGGAGCGGCATAAGCGAGATATTAATCTGCTGCAAGAGCAAGTTAAAGTTACTAAGTTAGAGAAAGAGCAGTTACGCATTGAGGAAGAAGTGATTGCTCATAAAGCGATAAATCAACGTAATGTTTCTATATTTTTTATTATGATTGTGCTGTTTGTTGTTATTGTTTTTATGCTATATCAACGTCGAAAAATAGCGCTGTTAAAAGCTAAACTCTATCAAGATGCGTTAGCCGAAAAAAAATCAATTACTTGCTGATGTTTCTCATGAGTTACGTACGCCACTAACGGCACTAAAGCTTCAAATTGATGCCTTACGATATAAAGTGGTGGAAAACGTTGATCTTAGTTATCAAAAATTAAGTGCCAAAGTAATGGATATCAATCACCTAATTGCTGATATATATGAACTAGCAACGTCAGATGCTAATGGCTTATCTTTTACTACTGAACAATGCGACGTCATTCCAATCCTCAGAGAGTGGAATAATGAATTTTCACAGTACGTTGAGCAGCAAGGCTTTTCCTGGCGCTTATGCACTCACGTTGAATCAGCCCAAGTAAAAATTGATATTGATAGAGTTAAACAAGTTTTGTCTAACTTAATTTCCAATAGCGTTAATTACACGGATAAACCCGGTGAAATTCAATTATCAGCCACTATCAGGCAAGACTCGTTAGTTTTAATTGTTAAAGACAGTGTGCCAACCGTTAATGATGAAGATTTAGAAAAGATATTTGAACGTTTATATCGAGTTGAAAAGTCTAGAAACAGGCAAGCAGGTGGGTCTGGTTTAGGGCTTGCTATTAGTCAAAATATTATCCTTGCCCATCAAGGTGAAATATTCGCAAAAAAAAGTAATACCGGCGGGCTAGCCGTTATTATTAAGTTACCTATTTTTAAAAATATTTAGTTCCTATTTTACTTTCATAATGTTTCCTTATTTGTTTGTTACCTTGGGTAAATGTTACAAATTTAGGTTCTTAAATTGCTTATGTTACTTTTTATTTTGACGATACTTTTACTAGTATTTTTATTGGCTATATATATTCCCAAGCATTATCTCGGGGCGCGTCGTTTACGAAAAAAAGTCGCCAACTACGCTAACATAGGCACTACTGGCATACCGAACGGAAATAAAAACTCTCATAGCTTTTTTCAGTTAAGGTTACTAAATGGAAGAGTAACGAAAGTTTCTGAACTTAATGCTGAGTTAGAGCTATATAAAGCATTTGATAACTCACCTTTTCCTGCAATAGTTATTGATAAAGTTTTAGATATAATTTACAGGATATCCCCGCCTGTAGTATCGAGAAATTAAGTGCATTAGAGTATTTAAAAGGCGCAATAAAACCTCATCATTTTGATAGTCTAAAATCTTTATTTTTAACGCATGGGCGAGATAACTATTTGCTATCAATTGAAATATATCGACTGATTAAAAGTAGTGAAAACAACGCTGAAAAATCATACCTTCTTGATTTTATGAGCAAACAAATTCAACTCCCTCCAGAGCTATTGATTAAAAAATATATCCCATCCCCTAAGTTGAGTTGAACAAGCGTATAAGCCAAAGCACAAAAAACACTACCAAGGTAAGTGAAAACTTAACCTGCTAACACACTAATATAATTAAAATAGAATGGTCGTATGTCAATTAATACTCAGCTTATGAATTTTGCGCTTAAGCTCATTAATATCTTTTTTCCTAAACTCGCATATTCAATGTTAAAAAAGCGCTTGCTGATGCCGGAAAGTGAGTCAAATGAATGGACTGATGATATTAAAAAGATCGTTATTGAAACTAAGTTTGGTAACGTTAACACCTATCAATATGGCCAGGGAAAATGTGTTTGGCTGTTGCATGGTTGGTCAAACGCATATCAGTTTTGGCCATTAATGAAGAAACTTGCTAACCAAGGGTATAGTTGTATTGCTATTGAAATTCCTCCTCACAACAAGCTAAATAATAGCAATATATCGCTGCCAAAATGGGTTAATGCGTTTGATAGTGCAGTAAAAAACATTCATGAACCCGTCCATGTTATTACACAAGGTTTAGGCGCAAGCGTTATCGCGAATAGTAGCTGGTTTACTGGTTATCAATATGACTTAACGTTAATCTCTCCTGTCCTAAATTACCTAACAAGTCTTAAGCGTTACGTTAAAACAAATACCATTCCGTCGAGCCTACTTTCCCGTTTAGTCAATGAAATATACTCAACTGATAAAATTCATTTAAAGGACCTTGATGCAACGGCTACCATTAATGAATTTTCAGGACGGTTGTCAATTTTTTATAGCAAACTAGATGACTTTACTTCGCTGAATGCCATTAGTGTTATAGCGAAAAATGATGATCGTAAAGTTGTTCATTTCAAAGGAGCAACTACCCAAAAAATTATTAACAGTAAATCAATTGTTTACGCTATCCATGGGGAAGAAAGGCCTCTCGATTTTGCTGTTTAAAGTACCCAGCTATATTTTATCTCAAGTAGAAACCTTCAACGTTAACCAACTCCGTTACCTAAAGCGGGAGAATATTCTTCTTTGAAAAAGCATTGCGTGTTTTTCTTTAGCAAATACATGATAAAAGGGTATTTTCACTGCAATAGAATATTGAAAATCACTTGCTGTTTTAAGCTTTGTTGTTGATTTTTAACTGATCTTACTAGGGAGTGTTGGTTGAGTTTTACATGCGCGAAAACCTAAACTTATCGACTTTATCGCATTACCTGAAAGTAGATTAATAGAGATAATCATTAATCAATCATAGTGTTACTAATTACTTCTCTCTTCACCACCCCAATTTAATTTGTTCCTACTTAGCACTCTTTTCAGCGCTATGTGGTTTTTATGCGAATGTACTCGCTAACCTTGATGCCCTTGATTTACGCCTAGCTGTTATGTGTAAATGTCACATTTTGTTAAATTTCATTGTCTTTGGTTAAATTCTGTCAAATGATGTAACTATGTTTCGGCTGTTTTTTAAGCTCTTCGAAACAGTTTTTTACGATATGTTTCACATCCTATAAAAACTAAACTTTGCTATTTATAATTTGTAAAATTTTATCGTACTATCATTAAAGAAAAGGGGAAAGTCTGTTAACAACTTGTTTGATTAAACTTTAACTTTAAAAAGATTACTTATATTTGCATGAGAGAACATATAAACGTTGGTGTAAATAACCAATGGGTTTTAGACGTATGTAGCGTCAATTATAAAGCTTAATAAATTTGTATATTTGCAAAGGGGTAATATTGATGGGGAAAGTTTTGGATGATACTCGAAGTATTAAATCAAAAGAAAATATATATAACGCGTTACTAATGTCATCGTTGGAACAAGGAGCAGAAAGAATAACAATCACATACATTTTGAAGAAGGCTGAAATAAGTCGCTCAACTTTTTATCGACATTTTTCTTCACTAGATGATGTAATTCAATTTAAATTGCAAGAAACAGTAGAACAACTTTTTGAGTTTTTTAAAATTAAAGGCAAGCGTCATAAAAGTGATAAGTACTTACTTTTATATCCTACTTTAGTTTTTTTTAGAAACCGAATTGACTTGCTTCGATTACTAATAAACCTGAAAGAAACTGACACCCTCAAGCAGGTTTTATATAGCAACCTCAAGCAAGTTAATAAAAAACTTTTAAAAGCAGAAAAGCAAGTTGATGTAGAAGACTTTTACTTGGAAAACTGTTCAAGCTCAATTGTGACACTACTTGTTTTATGGACTAAAACTGGAATGAGCCAATCACCTGAAGAGCTGAGTTTAGCGATAAATAATGCAAAAGATATCACTCATAAAGTGTTTGAACACTTTGAGTTATAGATATTATTGGCCTAAGTACAGCAAATGGTTTTAATCTTTCCTTTCGTAACATGACGTTTATTTTCGGCGAAAAGGCTAAACATTTCATAAATTAGTTATTGAAAATGAGGCTAACCAAATTGCTCCTTTATGTTGATAAAAGGAGACATTATAGCCTTGCTCGTATGTAGTAAATAACTACTTTGGTGAAAGCTAGAATACAGTGGTTTTAGGTTTTTATTACATAATCAAAAGCTTAGCTTTAATTGTTGCAAGCATGTTTACGAAATAGGCATATTCCGTGATTTTGTAAAGTTTCCTAAGACAATTGATAATTATAAGAAAAATATAATGATTGATAATTCAAAGTGTATTATGAGTTACCCATTACCTAATCTGGATATGACAAAATGGGATACGATAGTTAATTTATTAACTGAAATTTTTGCTGTTTCTTGTGGCGTAATAATTCAATACCGACACAATGAATTTAATGTCGTTTCTACTAGCTCTAATAAAGATAATTTTCTTTCTGTTAACAGTTCATGGTCTTGGGATATTAACTGTTTTTGCCGTAAAACTATTGAAGCGAACGGTGAGTATTACGTCAAAAATGCAGTGGATGATTTTCAATGGAACGTTACAAAGTGGGATATAGGTTCATACCTTGGTGTTCCGCTGTATTGGCCCAATGGGAATTTATTCGGTGTTTTGTGTGTAATTCACAAGAAACCAACAGATTTTTCTGAAACGCTAAAAAAAGTGTTAAGTCCATTTAGGTTAACTTTAGAATGCAATTTAAAATATGTATTGAAAGTTGATAAGTTACTTATTCAAGATGAAAAAAATGAGCAAAAATTTTTAGCCCAAAAAAAAGACATTATAAACGCTAAGAAAGCGCTTGAATTGCAAGAGAGCATAAATACCGCTGCTTTTTCGTCATCTATGCTGGCAGTCATTCGAATAAGTCATCACGGAACAATACTGTCGGTTAATAAAGCTACCAATATATTGTTCAATTACAATGCCAATGAACTTATAGGGAAAAATATTAGATTATTAATTGCTGGAGAAAATGATAGTAATTTAACTAGCTATTTGTCATCAAATGCTCCAATTACTACTCACAAAGGCTGGCAAATAGTAGCTCAACAAAAAGAAAGTTCTGTATTCGATGCAATGCTATCTATCTCTGAAATCAATGTTATATCTGAAAAACAGTATGTTGTGTCAATAACTGATATTACTGAAAGAGTTAAAAAAGAAGCTCTTTTAGAGGAGTTAGCGCTCTACGATCAGCTTACTAAGTGTGCTAACCGAAACCTACTGAATAATAGAATAGACTTACAAATTAACCATGCCGTTCGCAGTGGTTCTAGCTTTAGTGTTATATATATTGATCTTGATAAATTTAAATTAGTTAATGATTGTTTTGGGCACCAATGCGGAGATCAAGTGTTGATTTCTATTGGTAAAAGGCTACGCGAAAGTGTTCGAAAAACAGATACTGTCGCTAGAGTAGGAGGGGATGAGTTTATAATTTTGCTATCAGAAAAAATAGATAATACTGATTTTACTAAAAATTTATTAAATGCGATTGAAGCTCCTATCAAAACGTCTACAAAAACACTTAATATTCAAGCTAGCTTAGGTTTGGCTCACTTTTCTGATGATTGCAAAACGGTAAGTGAACTTATTAATTTAGCTGACTCTAGAATGTATTCTCATAAACATAAGCTTCCAAGCAGCACTATGGTTTAATTAAAAGCACTGTGCTCAGATAAATGACTGGCAAGTAAGTCAATAAAATTTCTAACTTTGGCTGATGATAGTCGGTCTTCTCGATGAACAATATTCAGTGGTAACGGGGCAAGTTCAAAAGGCTCTAAAATAAATTTGAGTTTACCACTAGCAAGCTCATCAACCACTTGGTAGGAAATGATACGCGTAATACCAAAGCCAGCAACGGCAGCGTTAATAGCCGCTTGATTTGTCGTCACGCTCAGTCTTGATTTAATACGTTGTGTTATAGTTTTGCCATTGTCGACAAACTTCCAATCAGGCGTAAGACTACCTGCTTGTACTGCTATTAAGGCATGATATTCTAGCTCGCTATAATGTTGAGGAATATTATTCTTGGCAAGATACTCAGGTGAAGCAACAAGTGCCAACCTTACTGAACCAACCTTTTTAGCGCGCATTGAAGAGTCGGTTAATTCGCCAATACAAACGCCAAGGTCGTATCCCTCTTCAAGTAAATTAACAATGCGGTCGAGAAATATCGTCTTAACATCGGTATTAGGGTAACGATTTAGGTATTCAATAACCGCGGGTAAAACAAACTTCTGCCCAAACAGTACCGGAGCCGTGACACTTAAACTGCCTTGTGGCTTGGCATTTACACCTTGTGCCGCTTCATTGGCTAAGGTGATGTCATTTAGTATGCGCTTTACATCTTCTAAATAACGTAAACCCGCATCAGTAACGCGTACATAACGAGTGGTACGATTAAAAAGCTTTACCGCCAACCTGTCTTCAAGCATAGCGATAGCGCGTGTTACCGTTGGTGGCGACATATTTAACTGACGACTAGCAGCAGCAAAGCCTTGCTCTTCTGCAACAGCAACAAAAATACGCATAAGTTGTATTTGGTCTAACATTGATTATTCCAGAAGTTGAAATAATTAATTGTATATTTTCTGTATTCTTAAATAAAGTGAATTATTGCACACTAGTTTAATCCTGAAGTAGGGGATCAAAACCACCAATTTATTAAAGAGGAATGAATCATGAGTCGAATTAATTTAGTGTCAACAGAGCAAGCGAATGAGCAGCAACAAGCACTATACTCTGCCATTGAACAACAACTAGGTGTAGTACCTAATTTTCTTAAAGTATTTGCTAATTCACCAACCGCGTTACAGGCATTTCTTGGTTTGCATACTATTGCGAGTGAGGGGGCATTAGATGGCAAAACTAAAGAGCGTATTGCCTTAGGTTTAGCCGAACAAAATGCCTGTCAATATTGTGTATCAGCACATACCGCCATTGGCAAAAAGGCAGGATTAACAGGCGATGAAATGCTGGCGAACCGAGCAGGTGATAGTCAAGATGCTAAAGCCAGCGTGGCAGTAAAGTTTGCTCGTTCACTAGCTGAAAATAGTGGTGAAGTATCAACTGCAGAATTACTAGAAATTCGTAATGTTGGCTTTAATGATGCTGAAATCGTTGAAATTATCACCCATGTTGGTATGAATGTTTTAACCAATATTTTAGCCAAGGCAAGTCGTGTTGAAATAGACTTTCCAAAAGTTGAATTAAAACAGGCTTCTTAGTCTGAGTCGCTTGTTTAGCTATTGAGGAGTTCGCTCCTCAATAGCCTATTTAATAAGGAAACTATTATGGCTCATCAATACGCAAAAATTGCTTTTACTGAAACCGTTAGACAAATACAACGTGAGCAGAGCAGTCGCCAAGGCTATGCCAGTATGGACACGGGTGAAGACCACAACTACTTGTTGTCGGCAATGGAAGCGGAATTTATTGCTCAACGAGACAGCTTTTACATGGCGAGTGTCAGTGAAACTGACTGGCCGTATGTGCAACATCGAGGTGGGCCGAATGGTTTTTTAAAAGTTATTGACGCGCAAACTATTGGCTTTGCTGATTATAAAGGTAATCGACAATATGTTAGCACTGGAAATTTTAGAACCAATGACAGAGTCTCGATTATTTTAATGGATTACCCTAATCGGCGACGATTAAAAATTTTAGGGCATATATCACAGGTTGATAAACAAGATTGGACAACTTTAGCTGCACTGGAAGATAACCACTACCGAGCAAGAGTAGAGCGTGGTTTTGTCATCAAAATATCAGCATTTGATTGGAACTGTCCTCAGCACATCACTCCACGTTACAACGAAGTGGAATTAACCGCATTGCTTGATCCACTGCAAGCACAGGTTGATTCATTAAAATCGCAATTGAAATTACAAACGAGTGCAAATAAAAAAGTCGATAAACTTGAACAATTAGGTGACGGTGAACTTTCGTTAGTTATCGCAGGAATACGGCAATTAACCCCTGAAATCAGAGCATATGAATTACGCAGTGCTGATGGTAGCCCTTTACCTGAAATTACTGCTGGCGCTCATATTCAAGTACCAGTGCAATTATTAAATGAACAATTGGTTTGGCGAAACTATTCGATAAGCAGTAACCCAAAACGTACTGATTGTTATGAAATAGCGGTAAAAAAAGAACAACAAGGCCAAGGTGGTTCGCAAAGCCTTCATCAACAATTTGATATCGGCTTAAGGTTAAATTGTCGGATGCCAGATAACTTTTTTCCTTTAGCAAACAATCGACAACATAGTCTCTTAATCGCCGCGGGTATTGGGATAACGGCAATTAAATCGATGGCATTAGCGTTGCTTCAGCAGCATGCCTCATTCGAACTGCACTATGCAGGGCGCAGCCGTGATCATATGGCATATGCTGATAGGCTAACTCGACAATTGGCTGATAAATTATTTCTATACCCTTCAAATGAAGGTAAAAAGCTGATGCTTAAATCATTGATGAGCGAGCAAGAAGCGGAAACACACTTTTATTTCTGTGGCCCAGAAGCAATGCTAAGGGAGTATCAACAACATGCAAAAGCACTTGGCATAGATAAAGATCGCCTTCACTTTGAGCAGTTTTCGAGGGAGATTACTCAATCGGCAAACGCTTGTCAGTTAACCTTAACTAAATCGAAAATTAGCATTGAAGTAACAGCAGAACAGACCTTGCTTGACGCGGTATTGGCTGCAGGTGTTGATACACCTTATAGTTGTATGACAGGCAAGTGTAAAAGTTGCGTAGTAAATGTTGTTGAAAATAGTGAGATTGAACACTTAGATGAATGTTTAATGCCAGTAGAAAGAGCAAATGGTAAAATGTGTTTGTGCGTATCACGACCGAAATCAAACGCACTAATAATAGATTTATAAAACTACATAGCGACCGATATTAAATGTTGAGTTCAGATTTGAACTTATGCTTTTAATATCAGCGCTTAACTACACCTGACCGACAGCATAAAGCTCAAAGTAGCCAGTGGTGTTTTATCTCAAAAGGCTAACTTTTACAACAAAGCGGTCTTAATTTTGGCTTGAACTGTTACTTATGAGCAATTCATATAGCTCCGGTTCAGCTAGCTTCATTGTGAGCCTTACTACATTATCTTTGAATCTTTGAGCGGATTTATTGTAAATCACCTTCAATGGAGACACCGGATAAATTATTAATATTGAGGTGACTTTTTATTAATTCAGTAATTTATTCAATATGTAGATATAACTACCGCTTATCCATTTATTTTGCCACTTAGCACCTAATTACCTATGACGAAGTCTTTCATATTAAAGTACCGCCAATGAATCGCTTAAAGTTTTTTACAAGAGTAGTAACACATGAAAAATAAAACAAAGTCATTACTTATTAATTACATTACGGCAATGTTTTTGTTGATAAATTTACTTTTTTGGTCATTTTCAGTCAATGCCGAAAATACAAAAAAAACTTTGACACAATTACAACATGAAATAATAAACATTCAAAAATCGGCGAACATACCCGCTTTAGGCATTGTGCTTATTGATAACGGCGAACCTGTTTGGATCACCAGTTTAGGCAGAGCTAATCTAGCTGAAAATACTGCTGCAGACGAACACTCATTGTTTCCCATTGGTTCTATTTCAAAAATGTTTATTGGCCTTGCCGTGCTGAAATTAGTAGAAGACGGCAAATTAAACCTAAACGATAAAGTACGTGACTTAGCACCTGAAATTAACTTTAAAAATAGTTGGCAAGAGACAAATCCTGTTTTGTTAGTGCACTTATTAGAGCATACCTCTGGTTGGGGGGATCTGACTCTAGCTGAATTTGCGTATAACCAAACACAACCTATTGGCTTAAAAGAAGCCTTAATGCAATTTCCACACGCTAGAAAATCTCGTTGGCCAGCAGGTACAAGACACGCTTATAGCGGTGTAGGGTCAGCTGTCGCAAGTTATATTGTGGCAAAAACTACAGGTATGTTGTTTGAAGATTACATCACAAAAAACTTCTTACAGCCACTTGGTATGACTAACAGTACATATTTTAAACCTGATAATAACAACGTTATGACCACCACTTATATTAATGGTGAAGCACAAGATTATTGGCCTATTATTTATCGATCCGTTGGCGGTATTAATACTTCACCGATTGATATGGCTAATTTTTTACAGTTTTTTATACAGCAAGGAAAATTTTCAGGAGAAAACTTAATTAGCAAAGCATCGTTGCGACGTATGGAAACACCAAAAACTACTTTAGGCTCAGCTCAAGGAATAACGGCGGGGTACGGTTTAACCAATTATAGTAGCGGTTTTGGTAAGTATAATACGGCTTTTCATGGCCACGACGGTGCGATAAATGGAGCGATGGCGAGTTTGGCTTATGTACCCACTTTAAACAGTGGTTATGTTTTAATGAGTTCAGGCGGCGGCCCGGCTATGTATCAAATAGCCAACCTTATTAGGAAGTATATATTAAGAGATGTTACATCACATGACTCTATACCGACAAAGCTACCAAGCGCATTTAAAAAAATAAAAGGCTATTACAAAAAAATAACCCCTAGAAATAGAGTGGAAGAGACTTTCAATGATTTGTTTAATTTTATGATTTTCTCTAGCGATGAAAAAGGTTTTCATTTTGCACCTCTCTTTGGAAGTTGGTCAAGTACATCGTATGCTATAGGTAAAAACTTATTAGTTAACCCTAAGAGCGGTTTGCCGTCAATTGCACTCGTCAATGATCCGCTAGTGGGGAAAGCAATACAGATAGGGAGAGATTTATATGTAAGCGTGTCTCAGATAAGTGTTTGGAGTAAAATCCTTTTTATTGGCGTTGTCATATTGTTAACGAGCGGTACGCTATTATTTGCCTTATTTTGGTTGCCACTTAATATGTATCGAAAGACATTAACACCGCAGCAAATAACCAGTCGATTGTGGCCAAGCTTAACCAGTGTTTGTTTTGTTATTTATATATTTTCACTCGTGATGGCAGATTCGAATTCTTATTTAGATGCAGTAAGTCAAATATCACCACTTTCACTAACTATTTTTTCTTTGAGCCTTTGTTATCCACTCATCACTATCATAAGTTTATTCCGTCTTTGGCAAATTAAAAGCAACAAAGAAAAATCAAAAGGTTATTGGTTAAGTTTTTCTATCTGCGTAATGCACTTGTTAAATGTTTTTTTATTAGCAAGTTACGGTATGATTGGTTTTCGCGTTTGGCTTTTGTATCACATATAAATAAGACCGATTACTTTTGAATAATACCTATCACTTTTTCCCAAAAAATAACAAATTTTGGCTATACCATGGTTCGTTATTAGCTGCGATGAGCCTTGTGCAACTGACTCTATTTATTTTGATTGAGCGGTATTTTCTTTTAAATACCGTTATTCAAATTGTATGGTTGCCATTTTATACGGCCGCAGTCCTTACCTTTCGGTATTATTATAAGACTAGATATTGGCAACGCTTTAGTATGGCCAAGCTCATTCCTTTGACCATGATACTATCACTAGTATTAGCCATTATGATTTCGCTATTAACGTTAGCCATAATATCTCCTCTTTTTTGGACAGAATTTTTAGGCGCTGAGGTTTTGGCAAAACAAAATATAACGTTAATTGGCCGCTTAGCTGCTTTTATTTTTTATAACAGTGTAATCAGCTTATTATTTATTAGTATTTGGGCCTTTATCTATATTGTTGTAACGACCAGTCGTCAGGTAAAAGAGTCTGAAATAAGAAGTTTACGTTTAGAAAACAGCTTAAAAGAAGCTAAATTAGGTAACTTAACTAACCAACTTAACCCTCATTTTCTTTTTAATAGTTTGAATAATATTCGCTTTATGATTTACGAAAATGCCGCACATGCAGATGAGATGATCACCGCTTTTTCTGAAATATTGCGGTATTCTTTAACCAGTAGTAAACAAGATAAAATAGCCATTGAACAAGAATTAACGATTATCGATCGTTATATCGATATTATGCGTTTGCAATTAGGCGATAGATTGGACTTTCAACTCCACTTTTCATCCTCTTGTCAGCAATGTTTAATTCCGCCAATGACCTTACAAATATTGGTAGAAAATGCCATTAAACATGGTATTGAAAACATTAAAACCCAGACACAGTTAAAAATATACATTACTCAAAAAGATAAATTATTATTAATTGAAGTCTGCAACCCTGTGGCAAACTCGATTGTCACACCTGCTCATGGCACTGGCACAGGTTTAAAGAATATCAAACAGCGCTTGCATTTACTTTATGGCGAGCTTGCCCAATTATCGGTAATGTCATTAGAGAACAATTTTACCGTTACCCTTGCTATACCTATGGAAAAAACATCATGAATGCCATTGTTGTTGAAGACTCAAGACTTGCTCGAGATGGCTTAATACGTATGTTGGCTGAGTTTAACGAAATAGAGGTAATAGGAGCGGCAGAAGATGTTAGCACAGCATTGTCGCTTATTGAGAAACATCAACCTGAAATTATTTTTCTCGACATTCATATGCCAGAACAAAATGGCTTTGAGCTGTTAGCAAAAATGACTTACGAAGCTAAAATTATTTTTACCACCGCGTATGCTGAATATGCTGTGCAAGCTTTTGAGCATAATTCCGTCGACTATTTACTTAAACCTATCAGTAAAGATCGATTGACTAAAGCCATTAGTAAACTTAGTAATAAAAATTTAAGGCGATATAAAGCAGAAGTGATCGATGAATACGAGCAAAATAACGAAACAGTATTAGCGTTAAACAGTCGTATTTTTGTGAAAGATAATGATCAATGCCACTTAATCAAAATTGTTAACATCGATTATGTTGAAAGTTGTAAAAACTACGTACAAGTCTATTTTGAACAGAAAAAAACTTTTGTTAAAAAAACGCTTAACCATGTTGAAATTCGATTACCCAAACAATTATTTTTTCGTGTTAATAGACAGTTTATTATTAACTTACAATCGGTCGTTACGATCGTTGAAACACCAAATGATGGTTATGATATCACTATGACAGATGGGAAAAGGATAGGGGTATCTCGTCGTAATACCGTAAAATTGAAAGCACTACTAAGTTTATAATAGCCGTTTTTCAATAGACTGTATTTAGAAAAGTAACGCTGTCTCGTGACTATTTTCATGAACGACCGCTGTGGTAACTATCACGACTGTAACCTTTGTTTAAAATCTACAAATTTTAAAATGTCTGATCGAGTTTGAACCATTACATATTAATAGCGCTGCGATTGACAGTTTGCAGCGCTAATTAATTTCGAGTAATGATCCAACACGATGAGTAATGGTTAAAACTGACTTATTCAAAATACTCTTTTTTAACATTAAGCAATTCAATAACTTCTGGCTCAGGAATATTTTCCTTAGGAAAAGCAGCACGAACTTTTTCGGTTAAGCCTTTGGCAAACACTTGATATAGCACGCGTGTTTTTACTGTCAGTGGATATTGAATATTACTTGGTAATTCATAGCTTTCCTGTCGGGTTTGACCTGACTTAATACGAGTGTCTTGGCTGAGTTTTACATAACGCCAAAAGCGTAAACCTACTGGCTTATCGTCTTTATCGACACCAATTTTAATAAAGCGTCGTGCATCTTTTGGAATGTAGCCATTGTTCATTACGCCGGAGCTGAAAACCTCTTTACCACTAGCATCGGTCGCGATAACTTCGAGCCAAACTTGGCGCCTAGCGCCGCCGGGCATATCGTGTCCTGAGTTGACGTTGGTGACATTCGCGGTGAAGGTATTACCTTGTTTTTCAACCGATAGCGTTAATGCTGTTTTTAGAATGTCGATACTCAACTTTTTATGTTCAGGGTTACGCATACCAGTGAAGTAATAATTACCGCCAGCAAAATGATGTGAGCGCATATTATTTTTTATTGGCCCGTCGTCAGTTGATTGACCAGTAACTTTGTTGTCAAAATTAGTCACATCTTGGGTCATATGACAATCAATACAAGTTTTGTGCTGGCTAGGGTCGTCAGGTGAATTAAATGGTGACGCTAACCACTCGCCGAAGTTGTCATTTATTTTCGCGCCAGGACCAGTCGTGAATTCGTTATGGCAAGTAGCACAGTAAAGCGAGCTTTGGTAAAGCTCAGGCTTTGAATAAGAGGCTTTGTGGGCTTTCGGCGCAGCGTTAATTTGTTTTTTAGCTAACCACTGTAAAAACTGATTATTGCTGTCTTCAAAAATATAGCTAGTACGGTCTTTAATGTTGACGGTTAAATCGGTATTACCACCTGCGTCTTCTGCTTCAGTAATACGATGACAGAATACGCAACCTGTACCACGCTCATTAACTGGCGTGCCATGCTGATAAGCAGCATTTAAGGATGCGGCATTTTTTTCCCACATATCGCCAAACTCACTTAATGCTGAATTATCGTTGTTGATGACCATTTGTGGTGTATGACAACCTCTACACAGCACTCGAAATTCTTCACCTTCAAGCTCCGCTGCTACATTTTCTTGATAACGATAGTAAGGATGGTCCATGTTCATGCCGTGATTTGAATCAGCCCATTGGTCGTAAATAGTGCTATGACAGTCTTTACATTGCGCTGAGTTTAACCATTCTTTTGGATGGGCGTATTTTTTATCGTCATCAAGTTTTAACCAAGTAGAAAGGTAAGGTAGGTTTTCTTGTGTGCGTACATAGCTATTTAACGCGCCCATCATTTTAGCGACAGCAACAGGTGGGTTTAGCATATCAATGGCGGTTAAGGTTTCTGAGCTGGCAGGAACTGCGCCCATGCCGCCTTGGGTTTTTTGAATAATATCAATATAGGCGGCGACAGGATCGCCAGCGATCATTTTATAGGTATCAACATGACCTGTGATGGCATTGGAAAATTTATCTTTTGTCGCGTCTTTCATTAATTGTTTGTTAGTGAAATTAAAACCGTCGAAATGGCAAGAGTTACAGCTCATCCAAAAATCACCGGCCATTGGATGGTCTTTATTTTTTTCACTGTTGGCTTGATTGAATAAGGTTTTACCTAAACGAACTTGTGCTGGCAATGGGTCGTGGTTAACTAAATCAGCAAAGTTACCTTGCGTTAATTTAAGTTTTGCAAAAGGGCCAGCAGCGCCGGTATCGAATTGAGCAAGGGTTAATGACATAGCATTTTGCACAAACAATTCTTGGCCATCTATCAGCAAGCCTTTTGGGTTATCGCCCGGCACGTTGCGGTAAATTTGCGTGACTTTAGCACCCCCTTGAAACTTTTTACGGCGGTGGCGTTTCTTGCCTTTTCTTTTTTTAGCTTTTTTATTGGCACTCGCTTCTCGTGATAAATCAAAGACCATTAAGTCTTCAGAGCCAGCCAATGAAATAAGTACTTTTTTGCCATCCTCACTAAACAGTACGTCATGCGGATTCGAAACAATGCGAACTTTGTTACCGCTTTCAATAACGTTAATTTGCTTAAATAGTTGCTTACGTTGCTCGGTAATTTCGTGTTCGCTATCTAGGGTTAAATCGATAATTGAAACTGTTGGGAAAACACTAGATTGAAACTGAAAGTCATGACCAAAAGACCATAAAACATGCGGTAGCCAAGCTTTTGTGCCGTCTGGGCTAATGGCGATATTGTCGAGTAATCTTGGCTTACCTTGCGGCACTGATTTAGTTTTATTACTTGGAGTGTCGATTAACTGAATAACACTTTTTAGTGCTGGCTGCTCGGCGTTCACATCATAAATTGATACTTGACCAGATAAGCTGTGACTAACCAATAAGCGACCATCATCTGTTAACGCTAAACCACGAGGCGTTTGCTCGGTATTGATGGTATGGGTTATTTCACCTGTTAATGAAACGGTTAGTAGCTTATTTTCTTTGAAACTGGTTAGGTAAAACTGTTGATTTTTATTATCGAAAATAACGCCAAAAGGGCGAGCGGGCACGTCTAACGTTGTTTTAATCGCTAATGTTTTTGCATCAAGTAGAATTGCTTTGTTGTTTTGAAAGTCGCTAGCCAGCAGTAATTGTTGTTTTTCAGCATAAGCGATTCGGCGTATGTCTCGGCCTATCGTTTGTTCGCTAATAATGTTGCCATTATCGCGATTAATAATGCTGATGCTACCTGCGTCAAAGTTGGCACTAAATATTTTGCTTTTATCGCTATTAAAAAGCACTGAGGCACTTTTTTCTGATGCCGATGCGCTGACACTTAATAGTTGAAGAAGTGAAATTGCTACTAGCAGTAGTGGCCACTTTAGGCGTTTAAGCATTGCTGTTCCGAACTTATAAAATTGAAAAATTATTCTCGATAACGAGACTTTAGTAATAGCTACTGAGTTACTTGCGGAAATTTAAAATACTCCAGCGTAAAGCATGCCTAAAAACAATCGGCGCTAATAACCATGAAGAGTAAAAATGTAGGTCTTGTATTAGTTGGCTGATGCTATTACCCGTATTACCGTAAAAAAATAGATAAAAGCCACTTAAGGTGCAAACGACTAATAACCATTCGATTAACGTACCTGTTTGGCGAAGAAAAGCTTTTTTGCTTTTGGTGATCAGTTTACGATGCGAACTCCAAAAAGCGCCAACAATAATGCTGAATAAGGTTACACCGATGATCATGTGAAGAGGTAATAACCAGCGTGATAACTGCCAAGTCAGCGCTATTTTATCCCACAGCAATACACCACTGACAAACATAAAATACAATAAAAACTCGGCCGGTTTATGACGATAGGCGAGTTGCTGCCACCATGTTGAAATTATCAGTGTTGGGGAGTTAATTACTGTTGAATTATCTACATTAATCATATTGTTAATCTTCTATGCTTTATACCATTTGAAACGGCAAAAGCAGCAATGACATTATTGCTGCTTTATGCGCTCATCTAGCGATTAGTAACGTTAAAATATTGCTAACGTTGCTAAATTTTGGCAACTATTTAATGCTGACTTTATTCGCCATCACTGGTGCTGTGCCATACTTTCCGCCTGCCGCAATAATTTGTTTTACGCCATCTTGGTCGGTATCAGCATTGTTGCTATTTTTAATCACCAACTCACCAGTATCACCAATTGGCTCTGCTAACTGCATCGCACCATTAATTACCGTACTGAACCAGCTAACATAACGTGCGGTTAATGTTGCTAATTCAAAGGCTGGATTATGTTCACCTTCTTCATTTTGCAAATGTAAAATGGTTTCACGTAAGCCACCAGAAATAGCAGCCTCTGTGTATGGCGTATGTACTGTCGCTTTACCCGGAATTGTGGCCCATGTATTGAGGTTTTTATCAAACATGTGCTTTTCAACAGCAAGGTAAATACTGCGCGCAGCAGCTTTGTAACTAGCATCTTTAGTAGCTAAAAATGCCGCCACTAAACCACGAATAGCAGCAAACTGGTTCTTTAATGATGTTGAATTATCTGCTTTAACACCTTTGCCAATATTAGCACCATCTACAACTAAACCTTTATCATTGATCAAGTGTTTAACAATAAAGTCAGCCTGTGCTTTTATCATGCTAAGAGCTTGTTTACCTGCGGTTGTTTTTAGGTTTACAGCGCTAGTTTCTGCGGCAGCATAACCAACTGGCAGGGCATCTTTAGCGCGTTGATAAATTGATAAGGCAACGATGGTGTAAGCGGCGTCATAACTATTTACATAGCTACCTTGCTTTACTTGATAATCGTTAACAAAACTGCCGTGAGTTTTATTAAAATGCAAAGCGCTCAAGTTTTTAAACACTAAGTTAGAAATGTTGTTGGCTAATGAAAAGGCATCATCACTAACAATGTCATTATTCGGATTATTGTCGGTATTTACTTTCGGCGCGGCTGCAAATGGTGCGCCGTCAAATACCGCTAACATTGCTGGGTTTTGCCCGGTATTGGCAATACGTTGATCAGTAAATGCGTAGAATTCTGCTAATGGCCACAACATTTGCCAGGTGTCACGCAAGGTTGAACGTGCATCAGTAACTTTTAATGACTTAATACTATTCACGCCATTGATATCGCCTTCATTAACTTGCACTTTATGTGGGAACCAAACAGCGCCATTTTTTGGTGAATAATCAAGACCAAAGGCAGTGCCAAGTTGCTTGCCATTAAAACCAAGCTGGTTCTGCATAATAATTAATTTATCAATCGACATTTCGGTCAACATCATGCCGTTAAAGCCATCAGCGGCAGAAACACCTAAACTGTGCACATCGTCTTGGTCCATGGTCGCTGATTCTGCTTCAACTTCTTCGTCAGTTTCGGTGACATGCATGCCGCCTAAAAAGTCTTGTGACCACATGACTTCTTTTAGGAAAATAGCGCCAATCGCGGCAGGATTAAAACTTTTATCAAAACTTTTGTCATCCCATGCCAGTGATTTGTAATCATGAACATAAGCAGGGGTAACCGAGATAATGGTTTTGTCTTCACCTTTTGCTGTGGTGATATCGAAAGTTTCGGCGTCACCAGCAGTGGTATCAGGATTTGCAACAAATTCAGGGTTACCTGAAGTGTAAGGCATGGATAATGGGTAAACATTACTTGGGATTTCGCTTTGGCTTAAACCTACTGCGCCGGCCATGATGTTGATACGCTTGCTAAGTTGTTCAATACTGCCACCACGTTTTTTATTTAATGGCCCGTTTGCTAAATGTGGCCCCATGGTTGATTGATAATTTAGCGCATACATAGCTTCTTCTGAGTATTCATAACTTTCAATACCTGCAGCAAAATCAAATGCGGTTGGCGTATTAGCTGTTGTTGCATCAAGGATATCTAAGTCTAAACCTAATGCTTCTGCTAAAGGCTCGCCAGATAATTCAAACTCGGTATAAGCTAAAAAGTTACTTGCAGGGTAATGGGTTTTATCAACAATATTTGTTTGAGCAGCCGTTACTGCCCCTGAAAGTAATGATGCCATTATCGCGAGACTTACAAGAGATTTCTTCACAAGTTATCCTTAATTTACACTGGGTAATCGAGACTAATACTAAATAATGCCGCCATGGTAGCGCATTTATTTTATCAATAAAAGAAATGAGAGTAATTCTTATTTGTATTTATTAATCTAGATCAAGGTTAGCTGAGTTATCATTTAAAATGGTATTTTTGCTATTGAATGATGAGAAATTGCTCTTTATATTTGCGCCACTTTTATCCTGAAAACGAATTTTAAACATGATCTTTTTTAACAAAAAACTCACCATAGTCGCTGTTGCGATAGCCAGTGTTTTTTCAAGCTCTACCTTTGCTTTTGAAAATGCTAGCCAGCAGCAAGATGCAAGTAGTGCAATATCAGCAGGTAAGTTTTCAGGTAATTTTCGACTTGGTTATATTTCAACAGAAGATAACAATGGCGATAGTGTCGAAAGTTCGGCAATTGGTGGTGAGTTAAGCTATAGCAGTGCAAGTTGGAACGGTATTAGTGCAACGGGTAGCTTGTACACAACACAAAAGCTATTCAACGATGATAACGGTGATTTTTTTGCATCAGACGGTGATAGTTATGCCATTTTGGGGCAAGCTTATTTACAAGC